>Ga0272440_1000009_pt1 | contig 234227 bp, 215 predicted proteins | sample SSMMMBAug17_FD_192440 | JGI IMG/M metagenome (GOLD analysis project Ga0272440, IMG submission 192440) | Marine sediment archaeal communities from Little Sippewissett salt marsh, Falmouth, MA, United States - SSM-MMB-Aug17 | ecosystem: Environmental > Aquatic > Marine > Wetlands > Sediment ... | reverse complement strand
CAGCGGCGCGATGATTGTCCACTCCGTGTCTGAAAGGTCGAAGCGAGCCATCGGGACCTCCTCTTTTGGGAAGCCTTGAATCACTCCGCCCCGTCACCCGCAAGGGGTTTGGGTACAGGACCTAGGCCCGCAGCGGCAGAGCGAGGCCCACGGCCACGAAGATGCCGCCACAGACCTGGTTGAAGCGCCGTCCGACCCGGGCGAGCCAGGGGCGCACGCGGGCGGCGAAGCTCGCGATGGCGAGCTCAGTGACGAACTCGGTGACCGTATAGGTCATGGCAACGACGGTGAACTGTACCAGGAGGCTCCGGTCGGGGTCGATGAATTGCGGCAACAGCGCACTGAAGAACAGCAGGCATTTTGGGTTCGTGGCCGCGGTGAGCAAACCGGCCCTGAACAGCGCTGGTGCGCTGACGGTGACACCGTCGCTGCTGACCTCGACGGCCACCGGCGGCGATCGCCACAGCTTGACGCCGAGCCAGGCGAGGTAGAGCCCGCCGACCCATTTCAGCACCACCAGCCAAATGATCGACGCCTGCACCAGCGCGCCGATACCGAACATGCAGAGCGCAATGACCAGGACGAAGCCGATCAGGCCGCCGGCGATCGTGAACAGTGTCTTGCGCCCGCCATGCAGCGCGCCATGCGTCAAGGCCAGCAGGCCGTTTGGGCCGGGGGTGAGGGAGATTCCGACCGAGGTGACCAGGAACAGCAGCCAGGTGTTGAGCGCCATCGCGATGCACATTGACCATGAACAGGATCGTAGAAACGTAGATGGGGTAAAGGGCCGACCACCCGGGGCTGCGTGCCGACGTCGTCGCTATTCCACCGTGACCGATTTGGCGAGGTTGCGCGGCTGGTCGACGTCTGTCCCCATCACCACGGCCGTATGATAGGCCAGCAGCTGCACCGGGATGGCGTAGACGATCGGCGTGAACGTCGCAGCCATGTCGGGCAAGATGATCGTGACCAGCGAGTCCACGGTGGCCTCTTCGGCCCCCTTGGCATCGGTCATCAGGATGATGTTGCCGCCGCGCGCCGCGACCTCCTGCATGTTGGATACCGTCTTCTCGAACACGCGGTCATACGGCGCAATGACCACAACCGGCATGGTCTCGTCGATCAGCGCGATCGGACCATGCTTCAGCTCGCCGGCGGCGTAGCCTTCGGCGTGGATATAGGAAATCTCCTTCAGCTTCAGCGCGCCTTCCAGCGCCAGCGGATAGGAGGTGCCGCGGCCGAGATAGAGCACGTCTTTCGACTTGGCGATCTCGCGGGCGAGCTTCTCGATCTGCGGCTCGGTGGTGAGGGCCGCCGCGATCAGGCGCGGCACCTCGACGAGGCCATGCACCAGCTTTGTCTCGTCGGCTTCGGACAATTCGCCACGGCCCCGGCCCGCGGCAATCGCCAGCGCGGCCAGCACCATCAACTGGCAGGTGAAGGCCTTGGTCGACGCGACGCCGATCTCGGGGCCCGCCAGGGTCGGCATCACGATTTCGCTCTCGCGCGCAATCGTCGAGGTCGGCACGTTGACAACGGACAGGGTGTGAACACCCTGGGCCTTGGCGTAGCGCAGCGCGGCGAGCGTGTCGGCCGTCTCACCCGATTGCGAGATGAAGATGGCGAGGTCGCCCTTGCGCAGCGGCGCCTCGCGGTAGCGGAACTCGGAGGCGACGTCGAGCTCGACCGGCACCCGCGCGAAGCGCTCGAACCAGTATTTGGCGACGAAGCCGGCATAGCTCGCGGTGCCGCAAGCGGTGATCGAAATGCGCTGAATGTCCTTGAAGTCGAACGGCAGCCGCGCCGGCAGCATCACGCGCTCGGTGCCCATGTCGACATAGCGCGCCAGGGTATGGCCGACGACCTCCGGCTGCTCGTGGATCTCCTTGGCCATGAAGTGGCGGTAGTTGGCCTTGTCGACCAGCGACGTCGATGGACCATGCTTGACGATCTCGCGATCGGCGACCGCGTTGTTGCGATCGTAGACCGTGGCGCCCTTGTGGGTCAGCACCACCCAGTCGCCATCCTCGAGATAGCTGATGTTGTCGGTGAGCGGTCCGAGCGCGATCGCGTCCGACCCCAGATACATCTCACCATTGCCATATCCGACCGCGAGCGGCGGACCATTGCGCGCGCCGATCAGAAGATCGTCCTGACCCGCGAAGATGAAGCCGAGCGCGAAGGCGCCCCGCAGTTTCGCCAGCGTCTCGCGCACGGCGTCGACCGGAGCCATGCCCTGGCTCAAGAGATCATCGACCAGATGCACCACGATCTCGGTGTCGGTCTCGGTCGCGAACACCGTGCCCTTCTTCTGCAGGGCTTCACGCAATTCGTGGAAATTCTCGATGATGCCGTTGTGGACGACGGCGACGCGGTCCGTCGCGTGCGGATGCGCATTGTTCTCGGTCGGCTTGCCATGCGTCGCCCAGCGCGTATGACCGATGCCGGTAAATCCCTTCAGAGGTTGAGCCTGAAGCCGCGCTTCGAGATTCTTCAGCTTGCCCTCGGCGCGCCGTCGCTCCAGGATACCGCCTTCGAGCGTGGCGACGCCGGCCGAGTCATAACCGCGATATTCGAGCCGCTTGAGCGAATCCACCAACTGCTCGGCGACCGGCCCGCGTCCCAAAATGCCGACAATTCCGCACATGCCGAGCTATTCCCCAAATTGTCCAAACAGATTCAAATGCGTGGCGTTGTCTTAACGGAATCCGTGCGCTTTCAGGATTCAATAATTATTGCGGATTGCGACACGGTTAAGTGGAGGACTTCGGCGCGCGAATAGGCGTGCAACTCCGGTTCCACGCGGAGGTCCCGATGCAAGCGAGCTTAACGTCCGGTCAATGCTTTCGCGCAGACAATGTCGCGTCGGAGATGATCTCATGACCACCACGCGTCGCCCATCTGATCCCAAAGGCACCGGCTCGCTGAGCCTGTCGCATCCCGAGTCCGGCAGTCATCTCGCGCATTGGCCGCCGCCGACCATGAGTCGCGAGCTCAAGCCGATGCCGGTCAAGCATCGCAGCAGCGAACCGGTCAAGCACGCCACCCGCCGCGGCTGGCGGCTGACACGCGCGATGTTCGCCGAGTTCCAGGACGACGAAGGTTAGGCCGCCGAGTCCTGTTCACTTCTTTTGGCGCGACTTCGCGCTCCGGAAGCGCGCGGCCGCTCCCTCGCGTGTCGTCTGCGGGCTGCGCTCGAGTGCCAGCGCGTCCTCAGGCACGTCGCGCGTGATCACCGATCCCGAGCCGATATAAGCGCGCGCGCCGATATTGATCGGCGCGACCAGCGACGTGTTGGTGCCGATGAAAGCGCCCTCGCCGATCCTGGTCTTATGCTTGTTGAAGCCGTCATAATTGCAGGTGATGGTGCCGGCCCCGATGTTCGAATGGGCACCGACATGGGCGTCGCCGATATAGGACAAATGGTTGACCTTGACGCCCGCCTCCAGCACTGCGGCCTTGGCCTCGACGAAATTGCCGATCTTGGCGCCGTCGCCCATTGATGTGCCGGGCCGCAGCCGCGCGAACGGTCCCAGCAGGGTGTTGCGGCCGAGCGTCGACTGCACGAGATGCGAGAACGAATGGATGACGGCACCGTCGCCGATGGAGACGCCGGGACCGATCACGACGAATGGCTCGATCGTCACGTCCTTGCCGAACTTGGTGTCGGCCGCGAGATAGACGGTCTCTGGCGCAATCAAGGTCACGCCCGCGTCCATGGCCGCCTGCCGCAGACGGTTCTGCATCACGGCCTCGGCCTCGGCAAGCTGCGCCTTGGTGTTGATGCCGCGCACCTCGTCCTCCGAGGTCTCGATGACCGCCGCATCCAGCCCCTGCGCGCGTGCGATCGCCACCGCGTCGACCAGATAATACTCGCCCTTGCTGTTGGCGTTGCCGATCTTGTCCAGAATGGCCAGCGCATGACGGCCATCCATCGCCATCACCCCGGCATTGCACAGCGTGATCGCCCGCTCCGCCTCGGTCGCATCGGCCTGCTCGCGGATGGCGACCAGTTTGCTTCCGTCCATCAGCAGCCGTCCGTAACCGGTCGGATCGGCGGCGCGAAAGCCGAGCACGGCGAGCGCTGCGCCCTCGGCGAGTTGCGCGCGCAGCCGCGCAAAGGTCGCAGCCGTGATCAATGGCGTATCGCCAAAGGCAATCAACAGATCGTCGGCGCCGCGGGCAATCGCCTCGCGCGCGGCCAAGACCGCATGCGCGGTCCCCAGCCGCTCGCGCTGGATGAAAATGTCGACATCGGGCCGCAGGCGCTTGGCCTCCGTCTCGACCGCGGCGTGCTCCGGTCCGAGCACCACGGCGAGGCGGGCGCCGTCTCCACTCGGCGCCGCCGCCAGCACGTGGGCCAGCATCGATTCGCCGGCGACCGGGTGCAGCACCTTCGGCAGGCTCGCGCGCATCCGCGTGCCCTCACCCGCGGCAAGCACGATTGTGAGACTGGATCGAGCGGTCATTCAACACCTTGAATTGAGAGGCAAATCAGCACACGGCCACACCGCGTTGTCATAATGCGTTTTCTGCCCGCGGCAAACCTCCACCGACTGAAGCCTGCAGTGGTTTTCCTGTTAATGTTCGCCCGTGATTCGATTAAGGCAGGTTCATGGCTAAGGACTCCCACAATTCAGCCGCAGTTCGAGGAGTTGAGAAAACTGGCGGAAAGCTGTCCGGGTTGTTCGCGGACGAGAACGAGTTCGACCGCCGGACGCTGTGGCGGCTCGGCTGGTGGGGTGCGGGTGCCGTGGGAGCCGTCGGCCTGGCCATTTTCGCCAGTCAGACCGCGCAGGGCTGGCGTCGCGACCGGGTTTCGGCGGCCGATCTGTCGCGCCAGACTCAGCTGATCCAGTCACTCGCCAAGGAGACGCAAGGCGAAGCGCGCCAGCTTGCGGCGGCCATCGAGACGCTCAACACCGACCGCGACCGGCTCTATGCCCGGGTCACCGTGCTCGAGCAGGGCCTGGACTCCGTCACCGGCGCGCTTGCCAAACAGACGCCGCCCCAGGCCACGGCAAGCCCGGCCCCGAACAGCCGTAGCGCGCCGCCGCCGGCGGTCGCCGCTGTGGAGTCGCAGCCGCCATCGCCCTCGCCCAGTCCGGCATCGCCGAGCCCGCTGCCGGCCTATGCGAACATGTCGCCTTTCATGGCGGCGCCGACCACGGTTCCGGGAGCCGGGGTCGGACGCGCGGGCACGACCGCTTCGCCGGCGCCGGCGCCCTCGCCCGCGGCAACGCCCGCCACAGCCAGTTCGCCCGCGCCGGCCGCCGCCAAGCCACCTGACGCCGACAAGATCGCCAAGGCCGAGCCAGCGGATTCCGCCGGCCCAACCGACAGTTCGGACAGCGTCGCCACGGCTGTCCAGAAGACCGAATTCGCCGTCGATCTCGGCGGCGCGAATTCGATTGGCGGTCTGCGAACGATGTGGCGCGGCCTGAGCAAGACCAACGCCGATCTCGCCGCGCTGCGTCCGATCATCATCCTGAAAGAGGGCCAGTCCGGCCCCGGCATGCAGCTGCGGCTCGGGGCCGGCCCGCTCAGCGATGCGGCCGCGGCGGCCCGGATCTGCGCGACGCTGACAGAGCTGCAGCGAACCTGCGAAACCACGGTCTATGACGGCCAGCGGCTGTCGCTGCGCGATGAGACGGACGGCTCCGACGCAGCCAAATCGGCCACACCGGCGCCGGCCGCCCAGAAGCCGCCGGTGCAACGCCGCCGCACGCTGCAGCCCCAGGCGCTGCAGCAACGCCATGGCAAGCGCGAGGAACCGCCTCCACCCCCGGCGGCGGCCGCGCCGGCACCTCCGCCCGAGGCGCCCAAGCCCGAGCAGCCCTCAGCGCTGTCGTCCTTCTTCCGCCGCTCCTGATCGAATTCACCTGCTCCGCGAAGCGCTTGGACCGGTCTGTGAAAGCAGCCCGGAAGCGCTTTGCGGCTTGTCCGCACGGCCGTTCCGCAGCATAGTCCGGCGCATGAAAAAGACCCCGTTCCGCCTCTCGCCCTATCAGGTGCAATGGCTCCTGATCGTTGGCTTCGTCACCGTCGGTTACGCCCTCTATCTGCGCTATCTCGCGATCGAGCTGTCGAGCGTCGCGCTCGCCTGCGACGCGGGTCTGCAGACCCTCGCCTGCAAGAGCCGGGCGGTGGCGACGACGCTGTTCAAGAATTCCGTGTTCGGCGCCACCGCGCTGGTGATCGCGGTCCTGCATGTGATGCGGCCGTCGATCGTGCTCTTGACCGGCGGGCTGATCGCCGCCGGCCTCGGCATCGTGCTCTACAATATCGTGCTGTCGGGGCTGGCGATCGGCCTGCTCATCCTCGGATTTGCACGGCCCGCGCCCGCCACAGCGTGACGGCGAGCGTCAGGTACATCGCGCAGGTCCACAGCGCCTGCCAATTGTCGCGCCCCTCATTGTAGATCACATAGACTGAGGAAATCGCGAGCAGGCCGGCGAAGCTCGCCTCCGCGATCGGCCGGCCGCCCTGCGCCGGGCGGTTGGCCAGCAGCATCGCGAACGGCACCACCGCCATGGTCAGGCTGGCGAACGGGAAGTCGCGGTAACGCGGATCGAACACGAAGCCGAGCGCGGTCTCGGCCGCGATCAGCACGGTCACGATCAGCACCAGGCCGAGCGCATAGGTGATCTTGAGCTGTTTGCGGCCGTCATTCGGCCCGAGCAGGTCGAGGAAGGTCGGCAGAGGCCGGCCAGCCATCGCCGCATTGGCCCCCAGGATCGGCGCCAGCACGCCGGCGGCAAGCAGCGCGCCCCATTGCAGCCAGCCGCCGAAGCCCAGGCTCTCATAAAACATCTTGTCCGCGGCCATGCCGAACAGCACGCCCGCCGTGGTCGCGGAGAGTCCGACCCCGATCCAGGCCGAGAGGTGCGGCGGCCAGGGCCGGCGCCGCACCGTCAGCCAGCCCGACAGGAACACCACAAAGGACAGGATCATGCCGGCCGCCATCTGCAGCTTCCACTGCGGATAGTTGCTGACCGGCTGGCCCGGCGGATATTTCAGCGCGCGCTGGTCGTCGCTGATCAGGCCCCAATAGCCGCCGACGGTGCCTTCGAGCTTGCGCTTCCAGGGCTGGTCATAGGCCTCGATCAGGTTGACGCGGAAATTCTCGCGCTTAGCCAAGGTCAGGATGTCCGACACCACGCGGGCCTGGTTGGCGCGCGACGGCAGCGCGCCCTCGCGCATGCGGCCCTCGCTCGGCCAGCCGGTCTCGCCGATCAGGATCTCCTTGCCGGGAAACGCGACGCCGACCTGCTGGCGGATGGTGTCGACATGGGCGGCGGCGAATTTCGCGCGCACCGGCATGTCCTCCCAATACGGCAGGATGTGAACCGTCACGAAATCGACGATGTCATAGAGCTCGCGGTTGCGCAGCCAGTATTCCCACACGTCGGCATAGGTGACGGGCACCGTGACCTGCGCCTTGACGCTGCGAATCGTCGCGGCGAGATCGGCTGTGGTCATCTCGCCGCGCAGCAGCACCTCATTGCCGACCACGGCCGACGTGATCACGCCCGGATAGCGCTTGATCAGGTCGACGGCGATGCCGATCTGCTGCTGGTTCTTCAGCTTGTTGGACCCGAGCCAGATGCCCTGGATGACCTTGATGCCGACGCGCGCCGCGATGCCCGGCACCTGGTCGAGCCCGTTCTCGATCGAATAGGTGCGCACGCAATCCGAGATTTTGGCGAGCTGGACCAGGTCCTGCTCGATCTGGTCGGCCTCGATATGCGTGGTCGGATCCAGCGGGCTCTGCTGACCGCGGAACGGCGCGTAGGAGACGCATTGAACTTTGGAATCGAGCTCGATGGGGGCGCGTGCGAGCACAATGGGCTTGGCGAGCCACCACCACATGGCGGCGATGACACCCAAGGAAATGAGCAGAAGCGCCAGCGGTGTACGAAGGGATTTCAGTTCCGTTCTCCAGGCAGGGTGGTGTCGATTACCCGGTCGGCGGCGATCTGCCAAGGGCTCTGCCGCACACGCGTCATCGGCCGCGTGCGGCGGCAACGGCGGCGTGGCATCAGCGGTGCTTTACGATGTGCGGCGAGAAAGTTGGGGCCTTGCTGGACAAAATCCGAGATTCCGGTCATTGGGACTCCCCGGATGCTCCGAGCGCCGCAACCGGATTTTAGGAACGCAATGCGATACTCGGAATCACTCTCCCGCCGCAATCGGGGCCGATTTGACCGGCATCAACACTGCGTCCGTCGCGGGACGGCATGAAGGCAACATTCGGGGAATTTATGGGTCGACGCGTGCTCCAGTCCAAGTTTTCGGTTTTGCGCTTGTCTGCGGCGGTGGGCCTCTCGGTCCTTGCCGGCCTGCCCGGCGCCTTCGCCCAGAGCGGCAGCGACCATCCCCAGGACCAAAAGCCGCAGGCGGCCAATCCGGCCGACGCCAAGGAGAACCAGCGCAAGGCCGACGAGTTCGGTGAGGCCGCCCAGGCGCTGAGCGGCGGCCCCGCCGGCAACCCCGAATGCGTCTGGCTCGGCCGCCGCGTCGTCCAGCTGATGTACCGCGACGACCTCGATACCGCCTTCCGCCACCTCGACCTGTATGACCGGTTCGGCTGCCCCGGCGGCCACGTCCAGGCCTCGTTCCGCTGCCTGACCCGGTTCATCGCCCAGATCGACGACAAGGTGGCGAATTCGCTGAACAACCACGTCCACACCTGCTGGATCAACCCGGACGCCAAGCCGCAGGTGGCCGCCGCTCCGGCGCCGGCCGCGCCGCCGGCCCCGACGGGCTCGCAGCCGCAGGCCGCCCAGCCGGCCGCGCCGCAGGCCTCGCCGTCGCCGCAGCCTGCCAAGCCGTAATCTGCCAATCCGGAAGCGGACCCGCCTGCGCCGTCGCGGCGCAGCAACAGGTCTGCCACGCAAACGCCGCATCACCGCTGCAGTTGTCTAATGGCGCTGCAGCGTTATCGTGACGCGAGCGGCGTGAGTCCGACCGCCACCCGGTTCAGCCCTCGTTCAGCGATGAACGGGCCTAAATGGTGACCCCGGCGTGGTGCCATCGCAGACCCATGGCCGGTTCTCCGCTCGAAGCTGCGCTTCGTTGTCGTGCCTGGGCAGCACGCCGCGAGGTGCCGCGGCGCGACGCCGGCCGCCGATCGCGCCGTCGCTGTCGCTGCTCCCTCCTCTCCCGCCCGCCATGGTGTCCTGACCGATGCGCGTGATCGCAGCCGTCATCCTGTTCGTCGCCGCCGCGCATGCCGCGCTGTGGGGCCTGTTGCAGCAGAAGCAGAGCGCGCCCGACTTCACCGGCATGCTGCCGAGCGTGTCCTACGCGCCGTTCGAGGGCACCGACCATCCCGACGTCGACAACATTCCCAATGCCGAGCGCATCCGCAGCGACCTGAAGAAGCTCGCCACCATCACCCGCGCGATCCGGCTGTATTCGTCGACCGGCGGCGTCGAGCTGGTGCCGCCGATCGCCGCCGAAGTCGGCCTGAAGGTCACGCTCGGCGTCTGGATCGACAAGAACGAGGACCGCAACAAGCGCGAGATCGCGGCCGCGATCCAGCTCGCCCGCCGCAACAGCAACGTCATCGGCGTCGTCGTCGGCAACGAGACGCTGTACCGCGGCGAGCTCAAGCCGGACGAGCTGATCGGCTACATCAAGATGGTCAAGAAGTCGGTCACCGTGCCCGTGACCACCGGCGAGATCTGGAACCTGTGGCGCGATTATCCGCAGCTCGCCTCCAATGTCGACTTCATCGCCGCGCACGTGCTGCCCTATTGGGAGTTCTTCAACCACACCCAGGCCGTCGACCAGGCGGTCGACCGCTACCAACTGTTGCGCGAAAAATTCCCCGGCAAGCGCATCGTCATCGCCGAATTCGGCTGGCCGAGCGAGGGCTACAACCGCGGCATTGCCGATCCCGGCCCGTTCCAGCAGGCCTGGGTGCTGCGCAATTTCGTCACCCGCGCCGAGGCCATCGGCATGGAGTACAACATCGTCGAGGGCATCGATCAGCCCTGGAAGTTCTTCGAGGGCGGCGTCGGTCCGTATTGGGGCGTGCTGAACGCCGCGCGCGAGGTCAAGTTCGCCTGGACCGGCCCGATCGTGAACCCGGACTACTGGAAGCTCGCGGCCATCGCGCTTTTGGTCGGCGTGCTGTTGTCGCTGCCGCTGGTGCGGCTGCGCCAGCCGACGGTGCTGCAGGCGCTGGTGCTGGCGATCACGGCGCATGGCGTCGGCGCCTGGGTCTCCAACGTCTTCGCCTATTGGAACGTGCATTATTTCGTCTGGGGCTCCGCCTTCGCGCTGACGCTGGGCCTGACGCTGCTGGTTCCGCTGATCCTGATCGCAATGGCCCGCATCGAGGAGATCGCCGCGATCGCCTTCGGCCGGGCGCCGCGCCGCCTGCTCACCCGCGACAAGGCCGCGCGCGCCCGCGCCGCCGCGCCGGACTATTGCCCGAAGGTCTCGATCCATGTGCCGGCCTATTTCGAGCCGGTCGAGATGATGAAGCAGACCCTGGATGCGCTGGCCCGGCTCGACTACCCGAACTACGAGGTCGTCGTCATCATCAACAACACGCCGGATCCGGCGTTCTGGCAGCCGATCCAGGATCACTGCCGCATGCTCGGCGAGCGCTTCAAGTTCATCAATGCCGAGAAGGTCAAGGGCTTCAAGGCCGGCGCGCTGCGCATCGCCATGGAGCGCACCGCGGTCGATGCCGAGATCATCGGCATCATCGACGCCGACTATGTGGTGACGCCGGACTGGCTGAAGGACCTCGTGCCGGCCTTCGCCGACCCCGCCGTCGGCCTGGTGCAGGCGCCGCAGGAGCATCGCGACGAGGATCTGTCGCTGATGCACTACATCATGAACGGCGAATATGCCGGCTTCTTCGACATCGGCATGGTCCAGCGCAACGAGGAGAACGCGATCATCGTGCACGGCACGATGTGCCTGATCCGCCGCGCGGCGATGGACATGGCCGGCGGCTGGTCGAGCGACACGATCTGCGAGGACACCGATCTCGGCCTCGCGATCCAGGAGCTCGGCTGGCAGACCCACTACACCGCCACCCGCTACGGCGCCGGGCTGCTGCCCGACACCTATGAGGCGTTCAAGAAGCAGCGCCATCGCTGGGCCTATGGTGGCTTCCAGATCGTCAAGAAGCATTGGCGCCGCTTCCTGCCCGGCCGCAGCCGGCTCACGGCGGACCAGAAGCGCGAATTCTCGCTCGGCTGGCTCAACTGGCTCGGCGCCGAGAGCCTCGGCGTCGTGGTCGCGATCCTCAATCTGATCTGGGTGCCGATCGTCGCCTTTGCCGGCATCGCCATTCCCGACAAGATCCTGACCATCCCGATCATCGCCGCCTTCGTGGTCTCGCTCGCCCACTTCTTGATCCTCTACCGGCTGCGCGTCGCGGTGAAGCCGTGGCAGATGCTGGGCGCGATGATCGCGGCGATGAGCGTGCAATGGACCGTCAGCCGCGCCGTGGCGCAGGGCCTGATCACCGAGCACCTGGCGTTCGCCCGGACGTCCAAGGGCGGCCTGTCGCGGATGTCGATCGAGTTCCAGGCGTTCTGGGAGGCCGTCATCGGCGCCCTGCTGCTGATCGGCGCCACCATCCTGATCATGACCAACTATTTGGCGATCACCGAGCTCTACATCTTCGCCGCGGTCCTGATCCTGGAGAGCCTGCCCTTCCTCTCGGCGGTGGCGATCGCCGTGCTGGAGATGTCGCGCATCAACTCCTTCGAGTTCTGGCGCCACGCCACCGTCCGCACCGCCGAACTGATCGGCCTGCGCCCGGTCTGGGTGCCCGAGCTGGCCGGCCCCGGCATGCAGCCGGCCGCGCTGAGCGCGGCGCCGACCAAGGCGGCGGAGAAGGTCTGAATCCCCTCCGCGCGCCGCCGCCTGCGTCGGGACGCGCTGAAGATCAGGAGGTCGTGCCGAGCCGCGGCGCGGCCTCGGGCAGCTCGCCGCGCCCATTGCCGACAGCCGGCGACGCGCGCCGGCCGGCGACCAGGCCGCGCCAGGCGCGCGCAGCCTGCGCCAGGCTCGCCCCGGGCACGCGCAACGGCCTGTCCACGAGGTGGTAGGCCAGCGCCGCCGCGGCCAGCGAGATGGCGACCTGGGTGATGCCGTAGTTCAGGTTCGGATGCGCCTTGAACAGCGAGCTGCTGACCACGAACAGCACGGGGTAATGCAGGATGTACAGCGGGAAGCTGATCTCGCCGAGATAGTCGAACACAGCGGCGACGCGGCCGCCGACATCCCCGATGCGGTAGAAGACCAGCATCAAGGTGCCGATCCAGGCGACGCCATTCACGGCCGCGGAGCTGACATTGGTCACGTCGAAGAACCTGGCCTGGGTCGCGACCGAGGCCAGGCCGGCGATGCCGAGCGAGACGAGATAGCGGCGGTTGCCGGCGTTCGTATAGGCGACCCAGCCCGCCAGCCAGGCCCAGAGCATCACGATGCCCGTCAGCCAATAGGAGTTGCGGCCCGCGACATATTCGTCGCGGATCAGCGGCCATGCCACGAACAGCAGGCCGGACATGATCATGATGCCCGGAATGTAACGCCGTCCCTCGATCTTCCTGAACAGCGGCGCGAGCAGATAGTACACCGCCTCGATCGAGAGCGACCATGCGGGGTAAAGAAACCCGATCATGATCGGAAAGAACGCCTCGAGCAGGAAGATGCAGCCGATGAACTGCCACACGCTTGGCGGCACCGCCGGCGTGCCATACCCGCCGGACAGGCCGAGCACGGACCAGCCGAACCATCCGATCAGGACCGCCAGCGCATTCAACGGGAAGATGCGCAGCAGGCGCCGGCGGAAGTAGCCGGCGGGCCGCGTCGCGATCGAATGATGAATGCTGAGCCGGAGATGACGAAGAAGCACATCACGGCCATCAGGCCGCTCCGCGTCAGGACGGGAATGGCGCGGTCGGCCGGCCCGAAATTATAAGTGTGATCGAACAGCACCCACATCGCCAGCAGGAACCGGAGGGCCCCGAGCACAGGCCAGAATCCGCGAGGGGGCATATTCATGTCGTTTCCTCCGCCGACAGCCGGGCGGCAATGGGCGCCGGTTCACCGGACTCGGAAACACACAGTAACCTTCAGAAACACATCTACCGGCGGTAGCATGATGGGCCATCACACCGTTTCGGAGGGCCCGCCCCTGTTTTGACCCCGCTGTGGCGCGCAGGCCACAGCGTGAGGCCTCGGTGTGGTGGCGGCTCGCCGCCGACGGCCGCGCCGCGTCCCGCTGGAGGCGGCCGCCGTCAGAGCGTGCGGGCATGCGAAGACGGCCGGCTAACCGCCTTCAAAGCCGAGCAAATCCGGCCGTCCGCCTGTGGGTTGGCACGCGCGCCTATTGACCGAAACCGGCGCGCCCCCTACACAGCCGGTGCGACAGCAACGCGGCCCATGGCCGGGGTTTCGACGCCCCGATTTTGCGCCGCAGTGAACCACGGCGACGTCCTCCGCGTTCTCATGGTATCCTGCCGACGATCCGGACAGTGACGGCCCACGCCGCCACACCGCTTCCTTGGAAGCGAGCGCGTAGCTCAGCCGGTAGAGCACGTGACTTTTAATCACGGGGTCCTGGGTTCGAGCCCCAGCGCGCTCACCAATCTCCGGGAGATAAATGGATCACTTACGGTTCGACCCGAAATGCCCTCATGCTCAAGACGTTGACGTGTACTCAAGCTGATCATGACAACGTGAGATGGCGTCCCGCCGCGTGCTCCGACCTATCGGTAGCCACCGCAGCCATCGGGCAGCCCCGATCAACCCGACGCCCCCAAGACCCCTGACATCCCCCTCTGACATCCACCGCGCCGTTCAAGGTGGCTGTCATAAGCCCGCCGCGCCAGGTCGGCGGCATCGGGATCAAGCGGTGGCACCTGCATCGGCGCTCCGGCGTGGGACGAATTCAACGACCATGAGACCGTCGATCGGCGCCTTTACCAAGACAATCCAAAATCCATCCCCGCCTATCGCGTGAGCTTGACGGAATTACCTCTTCCGGTTGAATGACCCCATGAAATCTGGGGTTGTCTTCGTTCTTCTGGGGCTTACGGCCCTGGTGTCTTATTCGGTCGGGCGGCACGGTGCGCCCGATCATGGCGCGGCTGCGCCCGCCCCTGCCCTCGACGCGCAAGTCGCCGCGAGCAAGCCGGTCGCGTTTGCAACGGTCCCAACCGAAACTGCAAGCCCGCCTAGCGCAAGACCGGAGACAACTGATCGTCCGGTCATTCAGGCGCCAACCAGCCTCACCCGGCCTGCTCAGCCGGAGGGCGATCGCCAGCCCGCGCCAACACAGGCCAAGCTCGCGCCTCCGGAGAAGCCCGCCCAGCCCGATACGAAGCGTAAGGTGGAAACTGCGCTCACGGCCGCCGCGATTGTCGCGATCCTGATCAAGGCGAGTCGAGAGCAGTACTACGCCACCGGACACCCCTGCGCCTGCCCGGACGATGTCATGAGAAACGGCAGGGCTTGCGGCGCACGCAGCGCTCATTCAAGGCCTGGAGGCGCGTCGCCGCTTTGCTATCCGAGCGACGTCAAGCCGGAGATGATTGAGGACTATCGACGGCAAGCGGCCCAGGCCAGCCGATAGGCCTGTCCAGCGCCGGCAGCTTGCACCAAGCCTATGTGCGCAGCGCCAATACTTAGCGGCTTTCCGAAAGCAGCGACCGACGGAATCATGCGGCATGAGCAACAGATCGCGCGAGCGCCTCTACGGCTCCGCCACTCGCATCGCAGCCGAGCAGGCTACCCGCGCAAGGACGCCGATCGCCTTGCCTGCATCGCCTGGAACAAGCTCATGCTTGAAGCCGGCGGACCGGCGCAGCCGTCGCCGACGCTCGGCGATGCCTTGAACGCGGGATTTGGATATATTGAGGTCCGATGCCTCGGCTGCGACACCAACCAGACGGTGGCGCTCGACGTCGTCAGGGGACCGAAGGCCACGCCGATATATGAGCTGGAGCGATACATGCGTTGCAAGGATTGCTCGCAGCTCCGGGGCTACCCTTACAAGCGGACCGCGCTGATCGCGTTGCGGGGCACCAAGATTTTGGCGGCTGATGCGACGCCTATCTGGTCGCCGCATCAGGACGAATCGAGGAAATAAGCCGACGCTCTCACGTCGCCTTGGGGAAGAAAAATGAAACGGATTTTGATCTTAGTCCTCTTTTTGTTGGCGTGCTTGGCCTCAACTGCACGTGCCGGATCGCTTCACTGGAAGTGCTCATACAGCCTAGTGGCATCTCTTGATGGGCTGCAAAAGGAGCAGTTTCAGCTTGAGTTTGCCCTCGACACTTCGACGAGAAGGGCGGTTCTTATCGGCAATGCAGGCCTAGCTGACGTGGATTTCTATAACGGTGACCAAGGAGTCACCTTCCAGGAACGTCTCCCAACCGGAGCAATACAGACGACAACTATCACGCATAAAGACGGGAGTTCGGTCCACAGCCGTCACTCAATAGTTCTCGGACAACTAGCGCCTACTCAGTATTACGGCAAATGCAACTGAGCGCGGTGATTGCGCTGCGTAGGATCAGGCTATTGGCGAGCGATCCGCAAGCGATTAGGTGACGCGGAGTGCGGTTGATGCGGGATTTGGTTCCATTTGTGTTGGATTAAGGTGACGGTGCACTTATCTTCTAGTGTTCTCGACTGACGTTAAGTGCACCGCTGCAGGCGAGCCCCACTCGACTCCTCCCCTCACCTTGAGGAGTCCGCCGATCGGCGGGCGTCTCGAAGGGCGAGGCCCGGACGGTGGCCTCATGGTTCGAGATGCGCCGCCATGAAGACTGTTCGAATTGGCACGACCGTTCGGCGACGCTCCTCACCATGAGGGATCGCAGTTCGCCATCAGGAAGCGGAGGCGCCCGCGGGGGGCGTGATCGTCCCGCTCAAAAGCGCGCGAGAACCGCGTCAGCCGCACTCTGTCAGCGAGAGCATCGCGGTCCTAGTCTGTTGTGCACTGTCACCGTCACCTTGGAACCTGAAATCTTGTTGACACAACCCACACGTGAAGATGGGATGTCGGAATATTTCCGGGGGCCAACATGTTTCGATTCGCCGTAGCGATTGCTGCAATTTTCTTTTCCTACCAAGCTCATGCCAATGTAGTTCTTGGCTTGCCAACCAACGGCAGCGTTCAGATCGTCGGGCCTTTCACGACGGACCCTCTGTGGGGACCAAACCCGATATACATTCAGCTCTTCTTCAGTGGAGGCCCCGACGGACCGACACCGGACAATGCTTGGGTTGGCTGGAGAACTTTTTCGAACATATCGACGAGTCAATCGTCATTGACGCTGGTCAACTGCGGATCGTCCTTCGGTGGTCCTTGCCTTTCGCCTTGGGAAAGCAATCACGGATATCTGCCAGTTTACGCCGCCACTAACACGCTGACGACCCACTCCTCCGTTGGACTCTCACTGCAAGAGGACAGGGCAACTTATAGCGTTACCTATTGGGGCGTACCTTACTCATTCAGCTTGGCGGCTGAACTGCCGGACGGCTTTTCTGTATTGGCGCCAGGAGTGCCAGAGCCCTCGACCTGGGCGATGATGATCATTGGGCTCGCGAGCATCTGCCTGCTGAGCCGACGACGGCCGCAACACTTAGGAATCTGACCCATGCGACGAATGGCGGTCGCACTGGTTGTCAGCCTTACTTCTCTGCTTCCTCGGCCGGCCCTGGCCAGCACGATCCCGCTTAGCGGCACGGACGAGATCGTTGGGCCGTGGCAGCTGAACCAAATTTACTACGGGCACGTCCGTCTGACGGCCGTTGCGAGCCTGCCTCCCTTCGCGGATCCCAACATCCCCAACACGATCGGCGCATACGCCGTTTACACCAGCTTCGTCGTCGCCAGCGGCGACGTTATCAATGCCTCCGGGATTGCAGCGCTCGGCAACCTGGAGGTGATCGGGCAGAACTACCCGGTTATTGCATGCAAGACCTGCTCGGCAACAGGCGATCTCATCTGGTACGGCGAACCGTCAATCAAGCGCACCATTTCATGGGACACGCGGTGGCTCAAATACGGACACGCCGGCATCCTCGACGTGCGGCTATTCCTGGACTTGCCAGAGGGATTCTCGCTCGCCTCCCAACAAATCGCCGCAGTCCCGGAACCATCCACCTGGCTAACGATGCTAACAGGCCTTGCTCTTGTTTATTCTGTCCAAGTGGCGCGACGCCGATCTGGTGCCGACTGATCGACCGCTGACTATGCATGTCTCGCGAGGCGACCGACTCGACTGGATCGAGTTAGGACGTGGGCTCGCTGCGTTTGCGGTCGTGCTCAGTCACGTCGACATGTGGCGACTCCCTGACGGCCTGCGCGCAATCCACGATTTGGGCCGGTGGGGTGTTGCGTTCTTCTTTGTTCTTAGCGGGTTCATTATTTTCCATGTCCATGCTCAAGACATTGGCACTCCCCGGCGTGCCCCTCACTTCGCGTGGCGGAGATTCCTAAGGCTCTTTCCCTTGTATTGGGGCGTTTTTCTGCTCCTGCTTCTTCTCAGGACGAGGCTCGGCGACGCCTCGTACGCACCGCATATTGACAGCTCCTACATTCTTCAACAGGCACTTCTCCTGCCAGGCGGGCTTTTGGTGAACACCGCCTGGACGCTGCGCCACGAGCTTCTTTTTTATGGCATCTTCCTCGTGGCGATCTTGAACCGCACCGTCGGCGCCCTCTTGTTCCTTGTATGGCTTTCTATTATTGTCGCATCAATTCCGCTGAACGGCCTCGTTGAGGAATGGCCGCGCCCTGCATCTAATTTCATAACGAGCCATCTGAACCTTTATTTCTTCTTCGGAATGGCAATTGCTGCCGCTCACCGCAAGAAATGTAATTCGTCGCTGCTGATCAGCTTGGTTGTCGCGACAGCCTTTGTATCGCTGCTGAGACTGCTCTGGCCGTCGGACTACACCATGGCAGCGGTCCAAGTCCTTGCAAGTACACTCGCCGTAAGCCTCGCTGTCTGGCAGCACGATGCAAACGTCCCAGCACCTCCGGGATCCAGGCTTCTCGGCGAGATCTCCTATCCGATTTATTTGATTCACCCGACCTGTTACTTAGTCGCTCGCGGCGTGGTAAAGCGCTTGGGTGCTTTTCTGCCTGTTCCTCTTACAATCGAGTTTCTTCTGGCCATCATAATGTCGATCGGCGCGGCCATTTTTTTGGCAAGACTACTGCGTCGGCTGTATCGGATCGCTTCGATAAGGTCGATTAGCCTCAAGTTGGACAATTAACCGAGGGGACCGCGAGCCATCCTCACAATGTCGGCGATCGACGCAGCTTGTGCTAAGCGGCGCACTCGAAATGTCTCGCCTGCCTTTGAGTCGCCTCGTCGGGACCGAGCGGCCCCTGCGCCAAAAACATCATTCGTCCTGCCGCCTCAATGCGATACCGTACCTAGCCTTGCCGCCACTGAGATTCCGCTTCCATTTTTCCGAATTTTATGATTGACTGCCCTCATCCCGTGCTCCTCGAGAGGGGCGCTTCGCGATCGTCACGGACGTTGGGTGCGGGGAGCGGTGGCCGCGGGCCTGTTGCAGCGTGCTGATGTGCGCGGACGAACGGCAGGTCGCGGACGTGAAATCGCGTGGTCCTGGCGCCCCGAAGCTGGCGCCAAGTCCTGGGGGTGATGATCCCCGAGGGCGACGGTGGCTACCAAGCCGGACACCGGGGAGATCGCGTATAAGCGTGAAGACCATCGCGCGGGGAATGCCGGAGGCCGGCTGAACCTGTGGTGACTGCCGCCTGCTTTCCTTGTTGCAGGCGGGCCATGGGTTGCGGCCTGCAGCCCGGCATTCCCCGCGCCCTCTGTCCGATGGGGGCGAACGCGATCAAAGCTCGGGCGCGGGAGGCGTCGCGGTGACGAATGAACGCGTCCGCGCGATCCATCGCAGTGTCATGGGTTTGAGATGGCCCGGCTTGATCCCGCCTCACGGACACACCGACCGGTCTGCGAACCGGGCGACCGCGCCAGCCGCATCGGTGGGGCGGCGCGCATGCAATCCGGGGGGGCGGCTTTTAACGATATCGACGGCCGGACGTCTCCGGCCCCGTCCCGCCGGCACCGCACCTGTTGCGGACGATCCGTAGTATCGCTAGACTTCACGAGTATTTGATTGATTCATTAGGACATTCCCGATGGCCGACATTGCCTCACCGATCGTGATCAGTGCGCCGGTTGGCTCTGTGATCAACATGGCGGACTACATCTCGCAGCTGTTCTCGGGCGCGAGCTACGCCGGATATTATTTCTACGACGGCTCGATCGACGAAAGCCAGTTCGGCTATTGGGGCAGCGCCCGGATCAACAGCCGCTTCGCCTATAACGGCACGGCCGAGCCGGTCGACACCGCTTTCTACGTCCCTGCGGCGCAGCTCAACAACCTTCAGCTCGTCGTCGGCAACGAGATCGAGCCCAGCATCTACTGCTACGCGGCGTTCGGCCCGGGCTACGGCTCGTACATGAAGATCAGCATCGTGCCGACGCTGTACAACGACCCGACGCCGAACGCGATCACCGGCGACGACGTCGTCGCCGCCGCCAGGACCTATCTGCAGCTCTACCAGGGCTCCGCCAGCCCCAATGGCTGCCACTCGATCGCGTCGGACTACGCTGCGGCCGCCGGCGCGCCGCTGCCGGCGATGTCGGGGTCGCTGACCCCGTCGCAGAATCTCGATGGCGGGCTGTGGAGCGCGATCTTCAAGGGCGACGTCACCCCCGACCCGAACTGGCAGAACCGCCTGCAGCCGGGCGACATCGTCCGCTTCGACTATGCCGATCCGAGCAAGTCGCAGCACACCTTTACGGTGATGAGCGTGTCCAATGGCAAGGTCGATACGATCGACAATTGGAACGCCGCGCTCGGCGAGCACCAGACCGATTTCAGCCAGCTCGCCAATGCCTCAACGGTCACGATCTACCGCATCACCGACCAGTATTATCACCTCTCGGGAACGGTGAATGACGACCTCTTGATCGGCAGCGTCAAGAACGATGCCATCGATGGCGGCGCCGGCAATGACACCATCTATGGCGGCGTCGGCAACGACATTCTCAACGGCCAGGCCGGCAACGACATCCTCCGCGGCGGCGAAGGCGCCGACGTCATCAATGGCGGCGACGGCATCGACACCCTGTTCGGCAATCAAGGCGGCGACCGCTTCGTGTTCGACCAGGCGATCCTGGCATCCAACACCGGCGTCAATTCCGACCTGATCCAGGATTTCAATCGCGGCAATGCCGGCGTCTACAGTGCCGCCGAGGGCGACACGATGGACCTGAGCGCCCTGCTCTCCTGGGGCGTCCATGCCGGCCAGACCGCCGATCATCTCGTTCGCGTCGTCGAGGACCAGAGCGGCGCCTTCGCCGACGTCCAGATGGACAGCGACGGCCTGAATGGCGGCGTGCACTGGACCACCATCGCCCATGTCGCCGGCACGCACCAATCCGAGACATTCCGCTTCCTGCTCGACGCCGGCGTGAGCGCCAGCACCGGCGTCCAGGGCGATTATGGCCTGACCGGCGATTTCGACGGCGACGGCAAGGCCGATATCCTCTGGCGCAACGACAGCGGCACCCTGGCGCAATGGCAAATGAACGCCGCCCAGGTGATGGCCGGCCCGCAGCTCGGCTCCGTCCCGGACAACAGCTGGCACGTCGTCGGCGTCGCCGACTTCAATGGCGACGGCAAGAGCGACCTGTTGTGGCGCAACGACAGCGGCGCGCTCGCCGAATGGATGATGAACGGATCGCAGATCGTCTCCGGACCAGGCATCGCCTCCTCGCCCGACAAGAGCTGGGACGTCGCCGGCACCGCTGATTTCGACGGCGACGGCAAGGCCGACATCCTCTGGCGCAACGACAGCGGCGGGCTGGCGCTGTGGACGATGAACGGCGCGCAGGTGCTGTCCGGGCCGAACATCGGCTCGTCACCCGATCCGAGCTGGCACATCGTCGGCGTCGATGATTTCGGCGGCGACGGCAAGGCCGATATCCTCTGGCGCAACGACAATGGCACGCTCGCGGAATGGTCGATGAACGGATCGCAGATCCTGGCCGGGCCTGCGATCGGCTCGGTGCCCGACCTGTCCTGGCACGTCGTCGCCACCGGCGATTTCAACGGCGACGGCAAGGCTGACATTCTCTGGCGCAATGACAGCGGCACGCTGGCCGAATGGCAAATGAACAATGGCCAGATCCTGGCCGGCCCGCAGATCGCCTCCACCCCCGACCTGTCCTGGCATGTCATCGGCACCGGCGATTTCAACGGCGACCACAAGACCGACATTCTCTGGCGCAACGACAGCGGCACCTTGGCGGAATGGACCATGGACGGCGCCCAGGTGCTGGCCGGCCCGCAGATCGGCTCGATCCCTGACGCCACATGGAAGACGGTCGCCCACCATTATGATTTCGTCTGATGGCCGATCGTGTTGGACAGGGCTCGTCCCTTCCGCAACCGGAGCAAGCATCGCGAAGCCACGCAAACATCTCACAGGAGGTGGCCTTCTGATGAGTGGCCCGCTAAGCTGCTGATCGCGCGGTCCGCTGATGTCAGGTCGGCCATATCGGTTCAGGACCGCAGACGTGGAGGGGCTGCATGTCGATACGCAAGGTGGATTTGAACGGCGACGGGATTTCCGACCTGATCCTGCAGGACGAGACCACCGGCGACGTGACGACGCTGCTGATGCAGAACGGCGCGCCGGTCAGCACGATCACCTATCATGTCGCGGAGACTTATCCCTCGACCTACAAGATCACGGGCTTCGGCGATTTCGACGGTTCAGGCACCACCGATGTGCTGTTCCACAGCCTCAGCAACGACATCGCGATCGATTGGCTGACCGGCGCGAATGGCGTCGTCGTGGGCAACCCAAGTTATAATTGGATGCGGGCCGGCTATGACGTCGTCGGCACCGGCGACTATTCCGCCGATGGAAAATCCGATCTGCTATGGCGCGGGGAGACCGACGGCCAGCTGATGATGTGGCAGATGAACAGCTCCTACATCAAGGCCTACACGTCGCTGGGACAAATCCCCACCAGCTACAGTATCGTCGACGGCGCCAGCGATTTCACCGGCGACGGCAAGTCGGACATCCTGTTCCGCGGCATGGATGACGGCCAGACCACGCTGTGGGCGATGAACGGCAGCGAGATCGCCCAGCGCATCGACTTCGGCAAGATCCCGACCTCCGTGAGCCTGCTCGATACCAAGGCCGATCTCAACGCCGACGGCACCCACGACCTCCTCTGGTACGATCACGACAGCGGCAACGTCGTCGAATGGCTGATGCATGACGGCCATCCGACGGTCAGTATCATCGGCAACGTGTCCCCCTCCGCCCATGCGACCCTGATCAGCGCCGACGGCGACTATAATGGCGACGGGATCTCCGACCTGCTGTGGAATGTCGGCGGCAATCTCGTGACGTGGACGATGAACATCCAGGGCGGCATCTTCTCGGTCGACTATGTTCACGACAGCAATGGCAATCAGGTGCTGCTCGGCGCCACGCAGATCGTGGAAGATGCCGTCGACACCTTCGACGGCAGCGGCCGCAGCAGCCTCGTGATCCGCGACACCAGCTCCGGCACCGCGCAGGTCCTGTCCATGCTGGGACCGACGGCAACGAACGTCACCACCATCAATGCCGGCCCGAACAGCACGGTCGCCAATGGCGCCGGCTCGGGGGTGGTCATCAACGCGGACCAGTCTCACGCCTATTATGGAACCGACGGCAGCGACACATTCGTGATCCAGTCCGGCGGCGCGACGGTGACCGGCGGCGCCGGCGACAACCTGTTTCACGTCTCCGGCTTCAATTGGGGCGCGACGATCACCGACTTCAAGCCCAATGCCGATCAGCTGGTGCTGGATCACACCGCCTTCATCAATGCCGTCGGCGCGCCGGTCTACGATCCCGGCGTGGTGTCGTTCACGTCAGGCACCGCGGGCCCCGAGGTGGGCGATGCGCGCTACCAGTTCTATTACCAGGCCACGACCGGCCAACTCTGGTATGCCGAGCCGTTCGGCTCGGTCGCCAACCAATATGAGCTGATCGCCACGCTACAGAACCACCCGACCTTGTCGAGCCATGACATCCTGCTGGCCTGAGCGTGGAGGCCATGCCGCAATAAGCGAAACCCGCCTGGCGCGGTCTGCACCAGGCGGGTCTCTTGAAATTGCGATCGACCAGGCCGATCTCAGCTGAACTGGTTCATCGTGTTGTGCGCGCCGCCGGCCTTCAGCGCCTTCTCGCCGGCGAAATATTCCTTGTGGTCGTCGCCGATGTCGGAGCCGGCCATGTTCTGATGCTTGACGCAGGCGATGCCCTGGCGGATCTCGGCGCGCTGGACGTTCTTGACGTAGCCCAGCATGCCCTGCTCGCCGAAATATTCGCGGGCGAGGTTATCGGTCGAGAGCGCCGCGGTGTGGTAGGTCGGCAGGGTGATGAGGTGGTGGAAGATGCCGGCGCGCTTGGCCGAGTCCGCCTGGAAGGTGCGGATGCGCTCGTCGGCTTCCTTCGCCAGCGGGGTGTCGTCATACTCCGCCTTCATCAGCTCGGCGCGGTTGTAGCGGCTGACGTCCTGGCCCGCCTCCTTCATCGCGTCATAGACCTGCCAGCGGAAGTTGAGGGTCCAGTTGAACGACGGCGAGTTGTTGTAGGCGAGCTTGGCGTTCGGGATCACCTTGCGGATACGGTCGACCATCTTGGCGATCTGCTCGATATGCGGCTTCTCGGTCTCGATCCACAGGAGATCGGCGCCATTCTGCAGCGAGGTGATGCAGTCGAGCACGCAACGGTCCTCACCGGTGCCGGGACGGAACTGGTAGAGGTTGGAGGGCAGCCGCTTCGGACGCAGCATCTTGCCGTCGCGGTTGATGATCACATCGCCGTTGCGGGCGTTCCCGGGCGTCACTTCCTCGCAATCGAGGAAGCTGTTGTACTGGTCGCCGAGATCGCCCGGCTGGCTCGAAAAGGCGATCTGCTGCGTGAGGCCGGCGCCGAGCGAGTCGGTGCGGGTGACGATGATGCCGTCCTCGACGCCGAGCTCCAGGAAGGCGTGGCGGCAGGCGCGGATCTTGGCCAGGAACACGTCATGCGGCACGGTGACCTTGCCGTCCTGGTGGCCGCACTGCTTCTCGTCCGAGACCTGGTTCTCGATCTGCAGCGCGCAGGCGCCCGCCTCGATCATCTTCTTGGCCAAGAGATAGGTCGCCTCGGCATTGCCGAAGCCGGCGTCGATGTCGGCGATCACCGGGACGACATGGGTCTGGAAACCGTCGATCCTGGCGATGATCTCCGTCTCCTTCGCCTTGTCGCCGGCCTTGCGGGCCGCGTCGAGGCTGCGGAACAGATCATTGAGCTCGCGCGAGTCGGCCTGGCGCAGGAAGGTGTAGAGTTCCTCGATCAGCGCGGGCACCGAGGTCTTCTCGTGCATCGACTGGTCCGGCAGCGGGCCGAATTCCGAGCGCAGCGCCGCGATCATCCAGCCCGAGAGATAGAGGTAGCGGCGGTCGGTCTTGCCGAAATGCTTCTTGATCGAGATCAGCTTCTGCTGCGCGATGAAGCCGTGCCAGCAGCCGAGCGACTGGGTGTATTTGGTGCTGTCCTCGTCATAGGCGGCCATGTCGGCGCGCATCACCGCCGCGGTGTAGCGGGCCACGTCGAGACCGGTCTTGAAGCGGTTCTGCAGGCGCATGCGCGCCACGGCCTCGGCGGTGACGCCGTTCCAGGTCGGGTGGGTTTCGAGCAGCGCGCGCGCCGCCTCGACCTCGGCCTGGTAGGACGCGGGGCCCTGGAGAGCTTGGTCGTTCAATCCACGCGGTTGAAAGTTCATGTCCGTGATCCCTTGGTTAAGGACAACCTGGGACCTGTTGTAAGCGCTCGCCGCGAGCGGACCAGACATTGCGCGGAAAACTTGTCACACTTTACAAATCTCTCGTGTATAGCTGTAAGGAGATTACAGACACGAGACGACAGGCCATGACCACCACTGCCCGCTCGATCTTCATGGGCCCGCGCCTGCGCCGCCTCCGGCGCGAGCTTGGCCTCACCCAGGCCGATATGGCCGCGGACCTTGAAATATCAGCACCTTACGTGGCGCTCCTGGAGCGGAACCAGAGGCCGGTGACCGCCGACATGCTGCTGCGGCTCGCCCGGACCTACAAGATCGACCTCGCCGATCTCGCTGGCGACGGCGGCGCCGACCATACCGCGCGGATGCAGTCGATCCTCAAGGACCCGATGTTTTCGGACATCGACATCCCCGCCCTGGAGATCTCCGACCTCGCCGTCAGCTATCCCGGCATGACCGAGGCCTTCCTGCGGCTCTATACGGCCTATCGCGAGGAGCAGTTGGCGCTGGCCGAGCAGCGCGCGCCGGTGCCCGCCGGCAGCGCATCCGGGCCGGGAGTGGATGGTTTCGACGCCAACGATCCCGTCGCCGAGGTGCGACGGTTCCTGGCGGCACGCCGCAACAATTTCGCCCAGCTCGACGACGCCGCCGAGCGGCTGGCGCAGACGATGGTCCAGGGCTTGGCGACCGGCTCGGCGCAGGTCTCGGCCAGCCCTTCGGGCTTCATCGAGCGGTTTCGCACGCGGCATAATCTGCAGGTCCGCTACATGCCGCCGAACGTGATGCTCGGCTCGCTCAGGCGGCTCGATCTGCACCGGCGGCAATTGCTGATCGAGGACTCGCTCGACAGCGCGAGCCTGAAGTTCGAGCTGGCACGGCAGCTCGCTTATCTCGAGCTCGACAACGAGATCGGCACAGCGCTAGAGGACGGCAAGTTCGCCAGCAAGACCGCGGAGCTGCTGGCGCGCCGTGCGCTCGCGGCCTACGCCGCGGCAGCGATCATCATGCCCTACTCGATCTTCGCCAAAGCCGTCGATGCCAGGGCCTACGATCTGGAGGCGCTGGCGCGGCAGTTCGGCACCAGCTTCGAACAGACCGCGCACCGCGTCACGACCTTGCAGAAGCCGGGCGCCGAAAAGATCCCGTTCTTCCTGATCCGCGTCGATCCCGCCGGCAACGTCTCGAAACTGCTCGACGGCGCCGGCTTTCCATTCGCACGTCATGGCGGCGCCTGCCCGCTGTGGTCCGTGCACGGCATCTTCAAGACGCCGCGCCAGATCGTGACGCAATGGCTGGAACTGCCGGACGGCCGCCGCTTCTTCTCGATCGCGCGCACGGTGACCGCCGGCGGCGGCTCCTATGGCGCCGTCCGCGTCGAGCGCGCGATTGCGGTGGGCTGCGCGGCCGAGCATGCCGGCCAGTTGATCTACACCCGCGACGGCCACGGCCCGCGCGCCGACGAACCGACCCCGATCGGCACCGCCTGCCGGGTCTGCCACCGGCCGAAATGCGCGGCACGTTCGGCGCCGCCGATCGGCCGCGAGATCCTGCCCGACGATTTCCGCACCTCGTCGATCCCGTTCGGCTTCTCGGCGGATTGAGAATGAGCGATGCTGGGCGCAGCGCGAAGCAAGGAATGTGTCGATGTCCGCAGCCTTCCTCCTGACCTCCCTGATCGTGGTGGCCTCCCCCGGCACCGGTGTGCTCTACACGCTCGCCGTCGCGCTGACGCGCGGATCCCGCATGAGCATTGCGGCCGCGTTCGGCTGCACGCTCGGAATCATTCCGGCGATGCTCGCTGCCATCGTTGGCCTTGCGGCGGTGCTGCACACCAGCGCGCTGGCGTTTGCCGCGCTGAAATATTGCGGCGTCGCTTATCTGCTCTACATGGCCTGGCAGACGCTCGGTGAGCGCGGCGCGCTCGCGGTCGAAGCCCAGGGGGATGCGCGATCGGCCGGCCGCGTGGTGCTGACCGGCTTCCTGATCAACATCCTCAATCCGAAACTGTCGATCTTCTTCCTCGCGTTCTTGCCGCAGTTCATCGCGGCCGGCGACGCGCATCCGCTCGCAACCATGATCGAGCTGTCGGCAACGTTCATGGCGATGACCTTTACGGTGTTCGTGCTGTACGGCCTGTTCGCCGCGGCGGTGCGCGACCGCGTGGTCAGCCGTCCCCGCGTCCTGGCCTGGCTGCGCCGCAGCTTCGCCGCCGGATTTGCGCTGCTCGGCGCCCGGCTGGCGCTGGCGGAGCGTTGAGACCTCCATGCCGGTAAAGGACAACGCAACAACATCTCACAGCCTGAAATGAAAGCTTCGCAAAACCGCCCCGCCGCCAGCGTGTCCTCACAGGCGTGGCCGCGCGCGGTTTGCGAACTCCCCGCCCGCGGCCTCGACGACCCGAAAAGGATCCCGAGGCCTCCCCATGCCATCTCCGACACCAGCCCTGCGCCGCGCCGCTGTGGTGATGCTCGCCACCCTCTTGCTCGGCAACATCGCCGTCATCATCGCTTTTCCGTCGCGCTGCGCGAACAGCCCACACGTCGCCATCGGCGGTCATATCTGGATCGCGGGCTGCAGCGAGCCCTGAGATCAGACCATTCGGCGCCTGATCCTGGTCGCACCGCCGGGCTATCGCCGCGTCTTGCGCGCGCGATCGGCCCCATCGAGCAAGCCGCGCATCGAACTGGCGACGCGTATAGGAAGCCCCGCCAAGCCGCCGAGACGGGGGAAGCTCATCAGCTCGCAACGCGGCGCTTGAATCGCAGAACCTGCTCCTAAACGTCGTCGCGCCAGCCCGGCCTGGACTCGGCGCTGCGACAGTCACTGATCACCGCCGCAGTAAGCGCGGCGATGGCGCAGCGCTGGCGGGCCGGCCATCTCGACCTGCAGCAGGCGGTGCTGGCCCTGGCGAACGTCGACGGTATCCGCGTCGTCCGGCGCCCTGCCGCAGCCCTCGAGTGAGGGTCCGAGAAGTTCCCCACTTGACGAACCAGCCACAAACCGGCCAAACATTGCGCCAAAATGTCGCGGCGGAGGTGATCCATGCGATATGTCGACGGCGCGGTGATGTTCTTCAGCCTCTGGCTGCTGGCGTCCATGCTTCTCGACGCCCTGACGCCACCGGAGCTGACCTTCTACATGATCGGCCCGGCGATTGCCCCGGCCGTGATCGTCGCGGGCTTTCTCTATTGGCTGCGCATCCCTCCGCTCGATTACGCGGTGGTGTTCGGGACGTTATGGATGGTCTCCGAGATGGTTCTGGAGATGATCACTCCCAAGCCGCTATCGTCCTTGATGGCCATCGCCGCCGTCGCGCCGCTGTTGCTCGCCGGAATCCTCGTCAACGTCAGGCAATGGCAGCAGTCCGGCCCGCGCGTCCAGCCCCCGTCCGCGATCAAGACGTTACAGAATTCGTCCACAGTCCTCCCCAACCGCCGGCCACTCTGAACCCGCCCCGCCGCCGGCGCTGGCTATGCGGACTCGGCTCGCATCCTCCATTTGGTAAGGGCCAATCACCGACATCATTGTCGTCCGAGCGCGTGAGCCGGCGATCCGTTCGTGGTCGCGTTGGAATGCGATCGCGCAGGCCTGGGCTCGTGGCCCCTGCCGGCGGCGACTATCACCACGACTGCTCGGTCATCGGCGGCTGCAGCCGGATCGTGCCGGTCGACAGCTACGTGCTGGGCGTCCACCGACTGCACCTTGGATCATTGGCGTGCGACTGCAACAGCAGATCGTGCGCACCGGCACCATCGCGCCGCGAGCAAGCCGATAGCCACGATCACACGATGTGACAGATTGCGGGTTTCCTTGCCGGGCGCAGCGACATAAGTTGCCGCCCCGGGGGTTGCTTCATGCATGAACTGATCGGCGACATCACGCTCTGCATCCTGTTTGCGTGGGTGCTTGGACTGGCGGCGCATTACTGGCGCCAGCCCTCGATTCTCGCCTATCTGGTCGCGGGCTTCGCCATCGGCCCCTTCGGCACCGGCTGGGTCAAATCCCAGGAATCGATTTCGGTGATTTCGGAACTCGGCCTGATCTTCATGCTGTTCATGATCGGACTCGAGATCGACCTGAAGAAGATCATCCGTGCCGGCCCGGTGATTCTGATCGCTGGCGGCGTCCAGCTGCTTGGTGGGGCTGCGCTCGGTATCCTGTTTTTCGTCGCCATCGGCATGCGAATGGGGGCCGAGAGCTACGATGCGCTTTATCTCTGCGTCGCCTGCGCGCTGTCGTCCACCGTGATCATCGTCAAGGTGCTGTATGAAAAGCGCGAGCTCGACACCCTGCCCGGCCGCATCACCCTCGGCGTGCTGGTGTTGCAGGATGTGTTCGCGATCCTTTTCCTCGCGGTGCAGCCGAGCCTCGACGACCTGCATTTTGGCGTCATCCTGCTGTCCTTCGCCCGCGCCGGTGCGCTGGTCGCGATCGCTCTGTTGCTCAGCCGCTATGTGCTGCCGCCGGTGTTCCACCGCATCGCGCGCACCCCCGAGCTGATCCTGCTGGGCGCGCTGGCCTGGTGCTTCCTGATCGGTGAGATTGCGGAGCGGCTGCATCTTTCGCGCGAAATGGGTTCCCTGATCGCCGGCGTGTCGCTCTCGACCTTCCCCTATGCGCTTGACGTCACCGCCAAGGTGACGACCTTGCGCGATTTCTTCATCACGCTGTTCTTTGTCGCGCTCGGCATGACCATCCCGATCCCGACGATGTCGGTGGTGGGGCTGGCGCTGGTCATCGCCCTGTTCACGGTGGCGAGCCGGCTGCTCACCACCTTCACGCCTCTCTACATGATGCGGCAGGGCCTGCGTGCGAGCCTTCTGCCGGCGCTCAACCTCGCCCAGATCAGCGAGTTCTCGCTGGTCGTCATCCAGACCGGCGCCGCCGCCGGCCATCTCAAGACCGGCACGTCGAGCGCGGCATCCTTCGCCTTTGTATTGCTTGCGGTGCTCTCCACCTTCGTGATCGTGCGCTCCGACCCGATCGTACGGCGCGGCATCCCGCTCCTGAAGCGGCTCGGCCTGCGGGATCTCGACGCGACCAAGGACGGCGAGGCCGGCCACGACGGAGGCCATGGTGCCGCACGCCCGATCGTGCTGCTCGGCTTTTTTAGAACCGCCAGCGCTCTGCTGAGCGAGATCGAGCGCAACCAGCCTGAGCTCCTGGAGCGCATCGGGGTCGTTGATTTCAATCCTGTGGTTTTTCGGACATTGTCCGATCGTGGCATCCAGGTGACCTATGGCGATATCAGCAATGTCGATACGCTGGTCCATGCCGGGGTCGGCCAGGCCGAGTTGATCATCCTGAGCATCCCGGACTCGCTCCTCAAGGGCGCCAACAACGAGAAGCTGGTGCGGCACGTCCGCAGCATCAACGCGACCGCCAAGATCGTCGCGACCGCCGACCTGCTTGCCGACGTCAACGATCTCTACAATGCCGGCGCGGACTATGTGACCGTGCCGCGGCTCAGCGATGCCCAGGTGCTGCTCAATTTGATCCAGGACGCCAGCGCCGGCCTGTTGTCCGACCGCCGCCAGGAAGCCGAGGCGTTGCTGGCCGACCGCCGCGAGGTTCTCCCGTGAACCTCCCCCCTTCCCAACTGGAACTACCGCCGAGATCCCGCTAAAGCAGTCTCATGACAAGCAGCCACGTCCACGTCGTCGATCACCCGCTGGTCCAGCACAAGCTTTCCCTGATGCGCGAGCGCGACCGCTCGACCAAGGGCTTCCGTGAGCTGTTGAACGAGATCGGCATGCTCCTGGCCTATGAGGTCACACGGGACCTGCCGCTCGAACTGGTCGACATCGAAACACCGATCGCGCCGATGAAGGCGCCGAAGATCGCGGGCAAGAAGTTGACCCTCGCCCCCATCCTGCGCGCGGGGGTCGGCTTCCTGGACGGCATGCTGGCGCTGATGCCATCGGCGCGCATCGCTCATATCGGGCTCTATCGCGACCCCACGACGCTCCAGGCGGTCGAATACTATTTCAAGGCGCCGCAGGACCTAACCGACCGCACCGTGATCCTGATGGACCCGATGCTGGCGACCGGCAACTCGGCCTGCGCCGCGGCCGAACTGCTCAAGGCGCGCGGTGCCCGGGACATCCGTTTCGTCTGCCTGCTGGCCGCGCCGGAAGGCATCGCGCAGTTCGGAAAGGAACATCCGGACATTCCGATCTGGACCGCGGCGATCGACGAGAAGCTGAACGACCACGCCTATATTGTGCCGGGTCTCGGCGATGCCGGCGACCGCATGTTCGGCACGAAATGAGCGTGCGCGAACGGTTCAGCGGGACGGTCGCGGGAACGGACGAATGACGTTGAAGATGCGGCCGTCGATCACCAGCAGCGCACTCCCGATCACCAGCGCACCGGCGGCCTCCAGCAACGAGATGCTTTCACCGAGCACCAGCGACCCGAGCAGGATCGTAGTCAACGGGATCAACAGTGTCACCAACGTCACATTGGTTGCGCCGGAGCGACGCAGGATTTGAAAGAACACGATGTAGGCGAACGCCGTCGACAGCGCCGCAAGCCCGATGACCGCGAGCCAGGTGTGCAGTCCGGGAAGTGGAAGACGCCATGGCTGGTCAACGACAGCGGCGACGGCGAGCATCATCACGCTGGACGCCGAGAGCTGGAAGGTGGCGGTCGCGAGCGGCGGCGAATGGGCAAGATGGCGGCGCACCAGCAGCGCGGCGACGCCGTAGCTGAGCGACGCGCCGAGACCGAACAGAATGCCGTAGCCGCCTGCCGAGCCATCGAGCCCCGGCCCGCCCCGCAGGATCACGACGCCGACGAGGCCAAGGATCAGTCCCGCAGCCCGCCGGGCCGACAGCCTTTCCTCAGCCGCGGCGGCCATCACCACGATCGTGAACAGCGGCGTCGTCGCATTGAGGACGGCAGCAAGGCCCGAGGTGATGAACGTCTGGCCTATCACGATCAGGCAGAACGGCACGACGTTGTTGAATAGCGCCACCGCAAAGAACGGTCGCCAGCCGGCAATGCCCTTGGGAAAGCCGAGCCCGCGCAGTCGCGCCACCGGCAGCAGGATTGCGGCCGCCAGCACGATGCGCAGCAGCACCAGGGTCAGCGGCGGCAATTCCTTCAAGGCAAGCCCGTTGAAGATGAAAGATCCGCTCCATAGCACTGACAGCAGGCCGAGCAGCCACCAATCCCGTGTGTCCACGCTGTCGTTCGGGGATGTCATCACCGCAACCGTGTTCAATGTGCGCGTGAACGTTGCAGATGAAGCGGAGCAAGGTCCACCCGCTTTCCGTTCGCGCTGACGCCCGCCTAGGACGGATCCTTCGGCCGCGATACCAGCTCGATCATGCGGCCTTCGTCCTCATCCGGCATCGCCGCCTTCGCCCGCGCATATGAATCCACGGCCGCCTGGGCCATCACGGGACGCTCACCAAGTAGTTGCTCTGCGAGTTGCAGCGCATAGGCTGCATCCTTGTGGCGGAGCGCGGCGGTAAAGCTCGCGTCGGCGAAGTTGCGCGCGACCATGCGCGGCGCGTGACGCAGAACTTGCGGGCTCGCCGCGACGCCGCCCTGGATCGCCTCCAACACGAGGTTCATGTCGAGCCCGGCCTGCTCGGCGATCGCAAGGCCTTCGGCGAGACCTGCGATCTGCATCGCGCCCAACAGATTGTTGATCAGCTTGTAGACCGTTCCGGTGCCGACGGCGCCGAAATGGCGGATGGTCGAGCCGATCGGCGCAAGAAACGGTCGCGCCCGCGCGAGGTCGGCGGCGTCGGCGCCGACCAGCAAGGTGAGCTTGCCGGCTGCCGCGGCGTCAGGCAGGCCTGTCACCGGGCAATCGATATAGGTCACGCCACGCGCATTCAGCTCGCGCGACACGCGCAGCGCATGATCGCGCGAGATCGTCGAGCATTCGATCGCGATGGTTCCGACCCGCATGGTGGCGGCAGCGCCGTCGGGCCCGAGCCACACCGCGCGCGAGGCATCGTCATCGGCGACCATGGTGACGACCGCATCGGCATCGATCGCAGCGTCAGCCGGCGAGGTCGACCAGCGCGCACCGCGCGCGAGCAGGTCCTCGGCCTTGGCCTCGCTGCGATTCCAGACCGCCACGGAATAGCCGGCGTCGAGATAACGCCCGGCCATGCCATGGCCCATGCGGCCGAGGCCGATGAAGGCGACGCGCGTCACCGGTCAGTCCACGTCCTCAATCGCAGCCCCTGGCGTGGTGCCGAAGGCGCGCTGCGCCAAGGTCGCCGCCATGAACTCGTCGAGATCGCCGTCGAGCACGCCGGCGGTGTCGGAGGTCTGCACGCCCGTGCGCAGATCCTTCACCATCTGATACGGCTGCAGCACATAGGATCGGATCTGGTGGCCCCAACCGATCTCGGTCTTGGCAGCCTGGTCGGCGGCGGCCTTCTCCTCGCGCTTCTTCAGCTCGATCTCGTAGAGCCGCGCGCGCAGCATGTCCCAGGCCTGGGCGCGGTTCTTGTGCTGCGAGCGGCCGGCCTGGCAGACCACCGCCACGCCGGTCGGAATGTGCGTGAGGCGCACCGCCGATTCGGTCTTGTTAACGTGCTGACCGCCGGCCCCGCCCGAGCGCATCGTGTCAGTGCGGACGTCGGATTCCTTGATATCGATCTTGATGCTGTCGTCGACCACCGGAAAGATCGCGACCGACGAGAACGAGGTGTGCCGACGCGCATTCGAATCGAACGGCGAGATGCGGACAAGGCGGTGCACGCCCGCCTCGGTCTTCAGCCAGCCATAGGCGTTGTGGCCGGAGATCTGGATGGTCGCCGACTTGATGCCCGCTTCTTCGCCCTGGGTCTCTTCGAGATATTCGATCTTGAAGCCGTGCTTTTCGGCCCAGCGCGTGTACATGCGCAAGAGCATCTGCGCCCAGTCCTGGCTCTCAGTGCCGCCGGCGCCGGCATGCACCTCGAGATAGGTGTCGAACTTGTCGGCCTCGCCGGACAGCAGCGCCTCGAGCTCGCGGCGAGCGACATCCTTCTTCAAGGCCTTGAGCGCGTTCTCGGCCTCGGTGACAACGCCGGCATCGTTCTCGGCCTCGCCGAGCTCGATCATCTCGATATTGTCGCTGAGCTCACGCTCGACCTTGCCGATGCCCGTCAGCGAATCCTCCAGCGAGGTCCGCTCCTGCATCAGCCTTTGAGCTTTCTGGGGATCGTTCCAGAGATTTGGATCTTCGGCGAGCTTGTTCAGCTCGGCCAGCCTTGCCGTCGATGCATCGACGTCAAAGATGCCTCCTCAGCAGCCCGACCGACTGCTTAATCTCTTCTACGATTTTTTCGATTTCGGCGCGCATATCGCTCTCTTCCGGCCGCGGCCTAGGGGGCCGCAGCATGATGTCCGTCAGGGATGTAGCGGCGCGCGGCGCAAAGCGCAATCGCCTGCACCGGGAGGTGGCGAGTTTCGCCAGCTCAATTTCGCCAGCTTCAATAGAGACTGCCAGTCCCCGGACGAATGATGAAGCTGCCGGCATCAGGCTGTCCGCCGCTCTGCGACGGCATCATCCGACCATCGGCATCGGCCACGCCGATGACCGAGTAGTTGTCCGGCGGCGCAGTGCCCGGCTTGAAGGCTTCCATGATGGTGCGGCCGGTATCGCCAGGACCTGCGCGCAGCCCGGTCTTGGCATCGACGCGCACGAGCTTGATTCCCGCGGGGATCTTGAACGGGGTCGCGGGCTTGTCGGCCAGCGCGAGCTTCATGAAGTCCTTGGCGATCGGCGCGGCCAGATGGCCGCCGGTCGCGGCATTGCCCTTACCGAGCGGCCGCGGCTTGTCGTAGCCCATATAGATCGCGACCGCGAGATCCGGCGAGAAGCCGACGAACCAAGCGTCCTTGGCCTCATTGGTGGTGCCGGTCTTGCCGGCGATCGGCTTGCCGACCTCCTTGAGCACGGTCGCCGTACCGGCCTGCACGACGCCCTCGAGCATCGAGGTGATCTGATAGGCGGTCATCGTATCGAGCACCTGCTCGCGGCGATCGACCAGCTGCGGTTCGGTCTGGTTCTTCCAGCCCTCAGGCGCGTCGCAGCCGCGGCACTCGCGGGCATCATGCTTGAAGATGGTGTGGCCGTAGCGGTCCTGGATCCGGTCGATCAAGGTCGGCTTCACCCGGCGGCCGCCATTGGCGATCATCGAATAGGCCGTGACCATGCGCATGGCCGTGGTCTCGCCGGCGCCGAGTGCGTAAGAGAGGTAATTCGGCAGCTCGTCATAGACACCGAACCGGCGTGCATATTCGGAGATCAAGGGCATGCCGACGTCCTGCGCCAACCGCACGGTCACCGTATTCAGCGACAGCCGCAGCGCGTTGCGCAGCGTCGTGGGACCGAGATATTTGCCGTTGGAGAAGTTGTCGGGGCGCCAGACCTGACCGCCCTGCCCCTGATCGATTTCGATCGGCGCATCGACGACCTGGGTCGACGGCGTATAGCCATTATCGAGCGCCGACGAATAGACGATCGGCTTGAATGACGAGCCGGGTTGCCGGTACGCCTGCGTCGCCCGGTTGAACTGGCTCTGGTCGAAGGAGAAGCCGCCGACCATCGCGAGCACGCGCCCGGTGTTCGGGTCCATCGCGACCATCGCGCCCGAGACTTCAGGCAGCTGCTCGAGACGATACTGGCCTTCGACCGGATTGCCTTCCTTGAACAGCGGATCGGCATAGATCACGTCGCCCGGCTGCAGCACCTGCGCGACCGAGGTCGGCGTCTTGCCGCGGCCATTGCCCGTCGCTGCGCGCGCCCATCTGACGCCGTCGAGCGTGATCAGGCCGGTCTGACGCTCCTTGCTCACGGCACCGCCGAGCTCACGCGGCGGCTGGAAGCCGATGCGAGCGGATTGATCGCTGGTCTCCAGCACCACCGCCATCCGCCACGGCGAGATGTCGGAGAGCGATTTGATCTCGGCGAGCTTCAGGCCCCAATCGCCGGAAATGTCGAGCTTTGAGACCGGTCCGCGATAGCCCTGCTCCTGATCATACCGCACCAGACCGGCGACCATCGCCTTGCGCGCCATGACCTGGATCTTGGGATCGAGCGTCGTGCGGACGGACAGCCCGCCCTCATAGAGCTTCTTCTCGCCATAACGTTCGAAAATGTCGCGGCGGACTTCCTCGGCGAAATACTCGCCTGCGAAAATGTGCGCGCCCGTATTGCGGCTTGCGATCGTCAGCGGGTCCTTGCGCGCCTTCTCGGCGTCGGCCTGCTTGATCCAGCCGTTCTCCAGCAGACGGTCGACGACGTAGTTGCGGCGCTCGATGGCGCGATCGCGGTTGCGGATCGGATGCAGGCTGCCCGGCATCTTCGGCAATGCCGCCAGATAGGCGGCCTCGGCCACCGTGAGCTCGTTGACCGACTTGTCGAAATACACCAGCGACGCCGCGGCGATGCCATAGGCGCCGGAGCCGAGATAGATCTCGTTCAGATAGAGTTCGAGAATCTTGTCTTTCGAATAGGTGCGCTCGATGCGCATCGCCAGCAGCGCTTCCTTGATCTTGCGCGCGAACGAGACCTCGTTGGTCAGCAGGAAGTTCTTGGCGACCTGCTGGGTGATCGTCGAGGCGCCCTGCGGACGGCGATTCGAGCCGAAGTTCTGAGCGTAGACCACCGCGGCGCGGGCCATGCCGGTGAAATCGATGCCGCCATGCTCATAGAAGTTCTTGTCCTCGGCGGCGAGGAACGCGTTGATCACGAGCTTGGGCACCGCCTGGATCGGCAGATAGAGCCGGCGCTCCCGGGCGTACTCGCCGACCAGCGAGCCATCGACGGCATGGACGCGGGTCATGACCGGCGGCTCGTAATCCTGCAGCTGAGAATAGTCGGGCAGGTCCTTGGAAAAATGCCAGATCAGGCCGGCCGCCGCCGCCACACCGACGAGGAAGACGACGGTGCCGGCTGCGAACAGGAAGCCCAAAAACCGCACTACAAAGCGCATCGGCGAATATCCGTTCCCACTTCTGTTCATCTCTCGGCTTGGACGCGGCACATCCCGAAGACGCTGCCGCCAAAATCATGCGGTCGGCCGTGATGCCACATGACCCATGCCGGAGAACCGCACGGTCCAACCTGTCGACGGCCGAGCTTACCACAAGTCCGCCGAGAAGGAATCATCTCCCGATTCCAGGTGCCTCGCAGCAGGTTTATACGGATGTTGCTGTGGCCAAACTAGGGCTTTGCACGGGCGGGCGCCGGCTTCTCCGGCCGCTCGGCACCAGCATTTGCAACGCGTTTGGTCAGGAAGACATCGATCGCGCGGGCCATCGCGTCGGCCGTGCGCGACCGCCAGGCTTCCGACACCAGGTTCCCCATGTCGCCCTTGTTCGAGACATAGCCGAGCTCGACCAGCACCGAGGGCACGTCGGGCGCCTTCAGCACGCGGAACCCGGCCGATTTCAACGGCCGCTTATGCATATGCACCGCCGTCTTCATGTCGTTCATCAAGACGCGGGCGAACCTGTTGGAAAAGGTGCGGGTTTCGCGCCGGGCCAGATCGATCAGAATATCCGCCACGTCGGCTGGCTCCTCGGTCAGGTTGACGCCACCGATCAGGTCGGCGCGGTTCTCGGCCTCGGCGAGCCGCTCCGCTTCGACGTCGGAGGCCTTGTCCGACAGCGTGTAGATCGTCGCGCCCTGCGCATCGCCCTCGCCGCGCGGTAACGCGTCGGCATGGATCGACACGAACAGGGCCGCGCCCTGTTTCTGGGCGATGCGGACCCGGTCGCCGAGCGGAATGAAGGTGTCATCATCCCTGGTCATGACGACGCGGAACTTGCCCGCGCGCTCGAGGCGATCGCGCAGCGCCTGTCCGAACGCCAGCACCAGATTCTTTTCCGGGATCTCGCCGCCCTGGGTTCCATAGTCGATACCGCCATGTCCCGGATCGATCACCACCACCGGCCGCGTGTCCGCGGGCGCATTTGGCGCCGCCGGAGCTCCTGCAGGCGTGGTCGGCGGGGGGCGCACCGCCAACGGATTGGGAGACGCCGCCGCCAGCGCCGCCGAAGGGCTCGAATCGGCCAAGCTGGGCTTGAGCGTCGGACGGTTGTCGGTGCCGATCGCCCGCGCGAAGGTCGCTTCGTCGACCTCCTCGAGTTCCAGCACGAGCCGGGGCGGCTGCCCGTTGGCGGCATCCAGCACCGAAGAGTTGGCGATTCGCGCCGGCCCCGTCAGATCGAACACGATCCGGGAGCCGCCGGGCATGACCATGCCGTACCTGAATGCCTTCACCAGGCCACGGCCGCTGGTTCCGGCCCCCGCAGGAAGGTGGAAGCTAACCTGCGGCAGGTCGACCACGACGCGATAGGGCTCGCTGAGCAGAAAGGCGCGGAACGGAACCGCCTTGTCGAGGTCGAGCACGAATCGCGTCTGTCGAGAATCGCCCGCCAGACGCGCGTCGGACGCAATCGGAAACCCTGGCGTGACGCTTACCGCGGGAGTCTGCGCCGCCGGCACGCCCTGAGCCTGCGCCGGAAGCACGGTCGTCCATAACAATTGCGTGACGCACAGCCACGCGCATCCCAGCAAAGTTAGGTGTTTTGCCCGGCCAGCTGCCAAATCCGTGTCTCCGCGGGACCCTCTTACCGCAACCAATCGACGGGGTTAATCGCCAAATTTGGGCATTTTCGTTAAAGGCCGCCGATTGTTGCGGTTCCGCGACGCTTCCCTTGCACGGCCAGCCCAATCCTCGTATGTACGAAGGGCTGAAGGCTGTTACTTACTGCCGGTTGTGTCGCGTTCAACCTCCCGGTGAAACGCCGGAATTTCCGTGATCGAATACTCGATCTTTTCGGAGACTCCTGCGCCTTTCCGACGCTCCATCGAACCTGCGCGCTCCCGCGCGGCGCAATGGAGTTGCGGTCACGAGCCGAGTGGCGCCGGTTTCAGGGCGCCTCCTCAGCTGAGGCCGCCCGGGCACCAGTCACGCACGGCATAGCCTGATACCACATCCTTGATGGGTGCGGTATGCGACCAAGGCGAGCGTTCCGGCGCAATCTGGTCTTCAGCAAGAGACAAGGTGGCCTCCTCAGCCGCCCACGTGTTCCAGACGGGCCGACGCTTGATGCGCCAAACGAAACTGCCAGCCATGACCAGCGGACGAACCGCGCCGATGCGGGGCAAGACCCTCGCTCGGCACATCGTACCGCCGGGGCCACGGCCGGTACGGCGCAACCCTACGTGTTTAGGCCTTCCCCTCACCCCCGAATCAGGTGGACCGTCGCGTCATCCGACAGCGCGCCACGCGCTCGCGGCCAATCGCGTCCGTCGCCTCCAAGAGTTCCAATATGCCGAACAAGATGTTGATCGATGCTACCCACCCGGAAGAGACCCGGGTCGTTGTCGTCCGCGGCAACCGCGTCGAGGAATTTGATTTTGAAACTGCCCAGCGCAAGCAACTCCGCGGCAACATCTACCTCGCCAAGGTCACCCGGGTAGAGCCGTCGCTCCAGGCGGCCTTCGTTTAATATGGCGGCAATCGCCACGGCTTCCTGGCGTTCAGCGAAATCCACCCTGATTATTACCAGATCCCGGTCGCCGATCGTCAGGCGCTGATCGAGGCGGAAGAGCGCGCCCACCGCGAGGCCGAGGAAGAGAGCGAGAACCGGTCCAATCGCCGGCGCAACCGGCACCGCAGCTCGCGGCGCCGCGGCAGCGGCGAGCGCGTTCAGAGCGAGATCATCGAGGCCGCCGACGCCAGCCAGGCGCCTCACGGCGAGACGCATGAGGGCGATCACGGCGCATTCGAGGCGCCGGACGCCGCCTACGCGCAGGACAACCACCCCGCCGATGATGCGGGCGCGGAGACCCCTGCACAGACAGCAGGCTTCGCCGAGGCGCCGCTTGAGGCTCCAACGCACGCCGCCCATGACGAAGGGACCCACGACGCGCAGCCGCATCACGGTTCGGATGCGCCGGCGGTTGCGGATTCCGAGCCCGCGCAGGGCGGCACCGACCTCCCGGTGTCCCCTTCTGCGGTCGCAGCGGCCGCGTCGAGCGGCGAGGTTGCCTCGTCCGAGGCCGACGACGCCGCCGAGGCGCACGATCACGACCACCACGATCATGATCATGATCACGATGAGGATGACCATCACGACGATGATCATCACGAAGATCATGACGAGCATGGGCATGAGGACTCCGCCGATCTCTCGCCCGTCGCCGAGCACGATGATGATGGCGAGGTCACGATCGTTCCGGGCGACGACAATGGTGTCGAGCCGGCCGTCGCGGATCACGACGACGACGACGAGGACGGCGAGGAGATCGAGGAAGAGGTCGTCGAATCCGTCGGAGGCGACGACGTGCTCGAGGAAGTGCCCGAGCGCACCTTCCGTCCGCGTCGCCAGTACAAGATCCAGGAGGTCATCAAGCGCCGCCAGGTGATGCTGGTGCAGGTCGTCAAGGAAGAGCGCGGCAACAAGGGCGCCGCGCTGACGACCTATCTGTCGCTCGCCGGCCGCTATGCCGTGCTGATGCCGAACACCGCGCGTGGCGGCGGCATCAGCCGCAAGATCACCTCGGCGCAGGATCGCTCGCGCCTGAAGGAAGTGGTGCAGGACCTCGACGTGCCCGAGGGCATGGGCGTCATCCTGCGCACCGCCGGCGCCAACCGCACCAAGCCCGAGATCAAGCGCGACTTCGAATATTTGCTGCGGCTGTGGGAAACGGTCCGCGACATGACCTTGAAGTCGCAGGCCCCCACCCTCGTCTACGAGGAAGGTTCGCTGATCAAGCGCTCGCTGCGCGACCTCTACAACAAGGAGATCGATGAGATCCTGGTTGCCGGCGAAGCCGGCTACCGTGAGGCGCACGACTTCATGAAGATGCTGATGCCGACCAACGTCCGGGCGGTGAAGCAGTATCGCGATGGCCAGCCGCTGTTTTCGCGGATGGGTGTCGAGAGTCAGCTCGATGCGATGTTCTCGCCGACCGTGCAGCTGCGTTCGGGCGGCTACATCGTGATCAATCAGACCGAGGCGCTCGTCTCGATCGACGTGAACTCCGGCCGCGCCACCCGCGAGCATCACATCGAGGACACCGCGCTCAAGACCAATATGGAAGCAGCCGAGGAAGTGGCGCGGCAGCTCCGGCTGCGCGACCTCGCCGGGCTGATCGTCATCGACTTCATCGACATGGACGAGAAGCGCAACAACCGCTCCGTCGAGCGCAAGCTGTCGGACTGTCTGCGGCAGGATCGCGCGCGCATCCAGGTCGGCCGCATCTCGCATTTCGGCCTGCTGGAGATGTCGCGCCAGCGCATCCGCGCCAGCGTGCTGGAGAGCTCGACCGAGCCCTGCGCGCATTGCGGCGGCACCGGCCATGTGCGCTCGGTGTCCTCGGTGGCGCTGCAGCTGTTGCGCAGCCTCGAAGAGACGCTGATGAAGGGGGCGACCCACAACCTCGTGGTCCGCACGCGGACCGAGGTGGCGCTCTACGTGCTCAATCACAAGCGCGGCCATCTGCGCGACCTCGAGAACAGCTTCAAGGTCTCGCTGGCCGTGATCGCCGATCCGAACGTCAGCGGTCAGCAATCCTTCATCATCGATCGCGGTGAGCAGGTGCACACGCTCGAGGCCGCCAAGGCGCTGCTGGCTGCGCAGGCCTCTGCTCCGCCTTTGGTGGCCGACGAGGTCTATGACGAGGACGAGCCGTTCGACATCGAAACGGAATCCGAGGTCGAAACCGAGGAAACCGAGGGCCTGTCTGAGGAGGCCGCCGAGGCCAGCGAAACCGAGCGTGACGGCGCCCGCCGCAAGCGGCGTCGGCGCCGCCGCGGCCGGGGCGGTAACGAGGCGCGCGAAGCGACTCCTGAAGGAGCTACAGCGGCAGAGTCCCTCGAGGTGGGCACCGCGGCCGAACTGCCGGCCGAGGATGCCGAGACAGAGGACGAGGACAGCGACGAGCAGCCGGCCTTCGCGTCAGGCGACCAGCCGAGCGACCAGGCCAATGGTGAGCGGCGCCCGCGGCGGCGCGGCCGCCGTGGCGGTCGCCGTCGGCGCGGCGGCATCGATGACGGTCTGGCCGCATCGATCAGCGACGATCTTGCACCGGCCTCTGCGTCCGAGGCCGAGGCCGCCGTCGCCGATTTCGACGGCAACGGCGTCCCCCATGGTGACGAGCCGGAAGCCCCGGTCGAGGCTGCCCCCGCAGCGGAAGTCGCCTTGGCCGAGCAGCCCGTCGCACCGGCAGCTCCTGCTGCAATCCAGCCCGAGACGCAGCCGGCCGAGCCTGCGAAGGCCGAGCCCGAGAAGACCCCGCGTCGCTCGACCGTGCGCGAGAAGGTCAGCTTGTTCACCGAGCCCAAATCCACCGAGCTCAAGCCGGACAGCGCGGTTGTCTCGGTCAACGTTGCCGAGAGCACTCCCACCGTGGCTGCTGCGGCGCCGGAGGCGGTAACGACCGAGCCGACCGCGACCGAGCCCGCTCCGGAGGCCGCGCCCGCGGCCCCCCGCAAGGCCGGCTGGTGGTCGCGCCGTTTCGGCGGCGGCCAATAAACCCCGCCACCAGACTCATCCACAAGTGCAAACGCCCGGCCAGATGGCCGGGCGTTTTTCATTTCGCTGAGAGCTGTCGAAGGGGCGCGGCCACCGCCGGTGGCGGCGCCTCAGCCGGTCGTGATCGCGGTCTCGACGTCGGAGGGATCGATCTCCCGGTTGAGCCGCTTCTGCAGAAGGTCATGGTCGAGCTCGCCCTCCCACCACGACACGAACACGGCGGCGATGCCATTGCCGGTGATGTTCGTCAGCGCGCGCACCTCGCTCATGAACTTGTCGATCGAGAACACGATCGCCATGCCCGGCACCAGCGCCGGGTTGACCACCGACAGGGTCGCGGCCAGGGTAATGAACCCCGCGCCGGTCACGCCGCTGGCGCCCTTCGATGTCAGCATCGCGACCAGCAGGATGGTCAGCTGCTGCCCCCATGTGAGCTCGACACCGAGCGCGTGCGCGATGAAGAGCGTCGCCAAGGTCATGTAGATGTTGGTGCCGTCGAGATTGAACGAGTAGCCGGTGGGCACGACCAGACCGACCACAGGCTTGGAGCAGCCGAGCCGCTCCAGCTTCTCCATCAGCTGCGGCAGCGCGCTCTCCGAGGAGCTGGTGCCGAGCACGATCAGCAGCTCATCCTTGATGTAGGAGATGAACTTGAAGATGCTGAAACCGACGAAGCGCGCGATCAGGCCGAGCACGATGACCACGAACAGGGCAGCCGAGACGTAGAACACGACGATCAGGCCGATCAGGTCGCCAAGGGCCGAGGGGCCGTATTTGCCGATCGTATAGGCCATCGCGCCGAAGGCGCCGACCGGGGCCGCCTTCATGACGATGGCGATCACGCCGAACACGGCGTGGGCGGTGTCGTCGATGACGTCACGCAGCCGATGGCCCCGTTCGCCCAGCGCCATCAGTGCGAAGCCGAACAGGATCGCGAACAGCAGCACTTGCAAAATGTCGCCACGCGCGAGCGCACCCACCACACTGTCCGGGATGATGTTGAGGACGAAGTCGACCGACTTCTGCGCCTGAGCCTGTTTGACATAGCCGGCGACGGCAGCCGCATCCTGCTTCTCGGCGAGACCGTGTCCGATCGGCGCCAGATTGCCCACGATCAGGCCGATCAGCAGCGCGAAGGTGGATACGATCTCGAAATAGATCAGCGCCTTGATGCCAACCCGGCCGACCTTGCTGGCGCTCTCAATATGCGCGATGCCGGACACGACGGTGCAGAAGATGATCGGCGCGATCACCATCTTGATCAGCTTGATGAAGCCGTCGCCGAGCGCCTTGATCCAGTCGTTGGTGGCCAGGTTCGGAAACAGCCACCCGACCAGCACGCCGATCACAATGGCGATCAGCACCTGAATATAAAGGATTCCATACCAGGGCTTCTTCGCTGCTTGCAGCCGGGCACCCTGCGTCCCGGCATCAGTTGCTGCCACCATCGGGCTTTCCTCATCCACCTTTGCCGCGTCGGGCGTTGTGTCCCAGCCCACGCGAGCCGCCACCTCAGGCAAATTGTGACACGGGAGTCAATGGGGGCGACGGCCGATACCCCGTCGTGCCCGGTCCAGCCCGGCCCTATCCGAGCCAGCGTGCGATCCGGGCCACAGCCTCCCGCATATCCTCAGCCGAACGTGCATAGGAAAAGCGCACGAAGTTGCGGCCGTGGATCGGGTCGAAATCGATGCCCGGGGTGGCCGCGACATGGGTCTCCTCGAGCATGCGCTTGGCGAAATCCAGGCTGTCCTTGGTGAAGTCGGAGACGTCGGCATAGAGGTAGAACGCGCCATCGGCGGGCAGAAAACGGCTCAGCCCCGCCTTGGGGAAGCCCTCGATCAGGATCCGACGGTTCTCCTGGTAGCCATGCTTGATCCCGTCCATCTCGGGTCGACCATCGAACGCCGCTTCCGCTGCGATCTGTGACAGGGTCGGGACCGAGATCGCGAGATTTTGCTGCAACCGCTCGATCGGACGGACGAGCGCATCCGGCACCACCATCCAGCCGACCCTCCAGCCGGTCATGCAGAAGTACTTGGAGAACGAGTTGATGATCAGCGCATCCGCAGTCAGTTGCGCCGCAGTCACAGCAGGAAAAGCGTAGTCGAGACCATGGTAGATCTCGTCGGATATGAAGCGGATGCCGGCGTCGCGCGCAGCCGCGATCACGTCGCCCAGCGCCGCGCGCGACATCATGGTTCCCGTCGGGTTGGCGGGGCTCGCCACCAGGACGCCCTTGAGGGGCGTCTTGCGATGGGCCGCCAGCAGCGCCTCGCCGGTGAGAGCGTGCCGGGTCTCGGCGGTGGTTTCGATCAGAACCGGCTCGCAGCCGAGCGCGGTCAGGATGTGACGATACGGCGGATAGCCCGGCACCGTGACGGCCACGCGATCGCCCGGCTCGAACATGGCCAGAAACGCGAGGATGAAGCCGGCTGAGGACCCCGTCGTGATCACGATGCGGCCCGGATCGATGTCGCAGCCATAGGTCTCGCGATAGTGCCGCGCGATGCGTCCGCGCAGCGACGGAAGACCGAGCGCCGAGGTGTAATCGATCCGGGCCTGATCGAGCGCGGCATGCGCGGCCGCCAGCGCGGTCCGCGGCGCCGGCGCCGCCGGCTGGCCGACCTCCATGTGAATGACGTGACCGCCGCTGGCCTCGATCCGCTCCGCGGCCGCCATGACGTCCATCACCATGAACGGCGGCACGTTGCTGCGCGCGGATGGTGCGGTCAGGCTTGCGATCCGCTGTTCCATTGTCGGTATCACTGTCGCGTCCACCATCGATATCTGCTATTGACCCGGCTGTTCGGACCCGCTCTCTGAGCCGGCACGAGCCTGCGTCGCGGACATCGCTCGCCGCAGATGAGCCGCATTCCGCAGTTTGGTGGGCAATAGCCCTTATCGAGCCTCGCGCCAATTGCAAAGATCGCCTGATGTCGCTCCGTATCGCGCTCCATAAGAGATTGTCCGGTGGATTCGCCGCGCTCGTCGCGTTTGCCGTCGCGCTGGCACCGTTCGAGTCTGCCTCGGCGCAGCAGGGCAAGGGACCGCCGATCCTGCGCGACACCGAGACCGAGGTGCTGCTCCGTGAATATACGCGGCCGATCCTGCGTGCCGCTGGCCTTGAGAAGCAGAACATCCAGATGGTCATCATCAACGACGCATCCTTCAACGCGTTCGTCGCGGACGGCCGCCGCATCTTCGTCAATTACGGCGCGATCATGCAGTCGGAAAATCCGAACCAGCTGATCGGCGTGCTCGCCCACGAGACCGGCCATCTCGCCGGCGGCCACCTCGCCAAGCTGCGCCAGCAGCTCGCGACGGCCCAGACCCAGATGATCATCGCCACGATTCTCGGTGCCGGCGCGCTCGCCGTCGGCGCCCGTGGCGGAGGCAACAGCGGCCTGGCCAATGCCGGGGCCGCCGCGCTGTCGGGCCCGGGCGAGGTCATCCGCCGCTCGCTGCTGTCCTATCAGCGGCAGCAGGAGGAGAACGCCGACCGCGCCGGCGTGAAGTTCCTCAGCGCCACCGGCCAGTCGCCGAAGGGCATGTACGACACCTTCAAGCGCTTCACCAATGAGAGCCTGTTCGCGGCGCGCGGCTCCGACCCCTATCTGCAGTCGCATCCGATGCCCGCCGATCGTGTCGAGGCGCTGGAGGGGCTGGCGCGGCAGAGCCCCTATTGGGACAAGAAGGACGATCCTGCGCTGCAGTTGCGCCACGACATGGTCCGCGCCAAGATCTCGGCGTTCATGGAGCGGCCGGACACCGTCGCGCGGCGCTATCCGCTGTCGGACAACAGCCTGCCCGCGCGCTATGCGAGGGCGATCTCGACCTACCTCCATGGCGACCTGCGCAGCGCATTGAGCCAGATCGACGCCTTGATCCAGGCCCAGCCGAACAATCCCTATTTCTACGAGGTGCGCGGCCAGGCTCTGCTCGAAGGCGGCCGCCCGGCCGAGGCGATCGCGCCGTTGCGCAAAGCCGTTCAGCTCTCCAATAACGGCCCGCTCATCGAGATGTTACTTGGCCAAGCCTTGGTGGCATCCGAGAACAAGGCCTACACTGACGAGGCGATTTCGATCCTGCGCGCGGCCGTCGCGCGTGAATCCGAGGCGCCGCTCGGCTACTCCCAGCTTGCGATGGCCTATGGCCGCAAGGGCGACTATGCCGAGGCTGACCTGGCCTCGGCCCAGGCGGCGTTCCTGCGAGGCGACAACAAGACGGCGCGCGAACTCGCGTCACGGGCCAAGACGCGGTTTGCGGTGGGCTCGCCGGGCTGGGTCAAGGCCGACGACATCGTCACGGCAAAGCCGCTGTCGGGCCAGTAGAACGAAGAGATTACTGCTATCATCGGACCAGATTATCGAGATACCGCTCACAGCCATCGACAAGGACCCGATCATTTGACCAAGAGGACCACCTTCATGCCATCATTCCGCACGCTCGTTCCCGCGGCGCTGCTCGCGCTCTCGTTCTGCGCCGCCCCGCTGGTCGCGTCGGCAGAGAGCATCTCCGACAGCCAGCGCGGCGAGATCGAGACGATCGTCAGGAACTACCTGATCTCGCATCCCGAGGTGCTCGAGGAGGCGATGGCCGAGCTGCAGAAGCGCCAGACCGCGGCGGAAGCAGCCAAGCATGAGGCGGGCATCGCCAAGAACGCCGACACGATCTTCAACTCGCCGCGCGGCGTCGTGCTCGGCAACAAGGACGGCGACGTCACCTTCGTCGAGTTCTTCGATTACAATTGCGGCTACTGCAAGCGCGCGATGAACGACATGATGGAATTGATGAAGAGCGACCCGAAGCTGAAGGTCGTGCTCAAGGAATTCCCGGTGCTGAGCCAGGGCTCGGTCGAGGCCGCGCAGGTTGCCGTCGCCGTGCGCATGCAGGCGCCGCAGAAATATCTCGACTTCCACCAGAAGCTGCTGGGCGGCCGCGGCCAGGCCGACAAGGCCCACGCGCTCGCGGTGGCCAAGGAGCTAGGCCTCGACATGGCCCGCGTCGAGAAGGACATGGCGAGCCCGGAAGCCAAGGCGACGATCGAGGAAAATTTCAAGCTCGCCGAAGAGATGGGCATGAACGGCACGCCGAGCTACGTGATCGGCAAGCAGGTCGTGATCGGCGCGGTCGGCGTCGAGGGGCTGCGCGAGAAGATCAGCACCGCGCGTTGTGGCAAGGCCACCTGCTGAGCCCACCGCTCGGCGACATTCTCTCCGAAAGGCCGGCTGATCAGCCGGCCTTTTTCATTGTGCGGATTCATTGTGCGGAGAGCCGCTCAAGGCCGGGCCTTGGCCGCTTCCGTCAGCGTCATGTGCAGCCGCGTCTGCAGCGCCTCGCGGATATGGGCACGCGCGATCGCCTCGGCCCGGTCGGAATCGCGCGCAGCGATCGCGTCGATCAATGCGCCGTGCTCCGCGGCGGCCGTCACCGGCCGTCCATCCGCCGCGAACGTCGTCGTCCCCAACAGCGCGGTGGCGACGTGCATGTCCTCGAGCGCGGCGTCGAGATAGCGGTTGCGGGCGGCACGCTGGATTGCGCCGTGCAGCAGCCGGTTCAGCCGGGCGAGCCCGGCTGCGCCCCCTTCCCCACTCGCAAACCGCGCATGGATGTCGCGCAGCGCCGCAATCTCGGCCGGCGCGGCATATTGCGCGGCGAGCCGCGCCGCCGCGCCCTCCAATATTTCGCGCATCGCGTACAGCTCGAGAATGTCGCTCTGGTCGAGGCTGCGCACAATCAGGCCGCGGCCGCCGGCCGGCTGCACCCAGCCCTTGGCGACGAGCTTGCCGAACGCCTCGCGCACCGGCGTGCGGCTGACATTCAGCTTCTGGGCGACCTCGTCCTCGCGGAGACGGTCGCCGGAGCGGTAGACGCCGTGTTCGAGCGCCCGGCACAGCGCGCGGAACACCGCCTCTCCGAGCGAAACATTGTCGCGATCGATGGTGAGCACAGGCGCATCTGAAGACATGGCTACCACTGTCTCACAGCCCCGCCGAAAGCGAAAGACTGTTGCATAACTTTGTATACAATAGTATACGAAAAATGGATTGATCCAGACACCGGCCAAACCGGTCCGCTTGGTCATTGCTGCCGATGCACGCATGGGAGCCGGTTGAGTTGGTGCAGAGAGAGATCGCGTCATGACGGGCAACGGCGACATCGCCGACCATTCTCTGGTCTACGACGTCGTGGTCGTAGGCGGCGGCAATGCGGCCCTCTGCGCCGCCATTGCGGCGCGGCGCGCGGGGGCATCCGTCATCGTGCTCGAGGCGGCATCCAAATTCTATCGCGGCGGAAACACCCGCCATACCCGCAACATGCGCTGCGCCCACGATGCCGCGACGGCGACATTGAGCGGTCCCTACACCGAAGACGAGTTCTGGGACGATCTGTTGCGCGTCACCGAAGGCCAGACCAACGAGCAATTGGCGCGGATGATGATCCGCGAGTCCAAGGAGATGCTCACCTGGATCGTCGAGCAGGGTGTCCGCTTCCAGCCCTCGCTCGGCGGCACGCTGAGCCTCGGCCGCACCAACTCGTTCTTCCTCGGCGGCGGCCGCGCGATGCTCAACGCCCTCTATCTCACCGCCGAACGGCTGGGCGTCGAGGTGCACTACGAGTCGGAGGTCGTCGCGCTCGACATCGACCAGGCTCGCTTTTGCGCCGCAATCGTCCGGCGCGGTGATCGGCGCATCCGGATCCGCGGCAAGGCGCTGGTGGCGGCGGCCGGCGGCTTCGAGTCCAACATCGACAAGCTGGTCGAAGGCTGGGGCGAGATCGCCCGCAACTTCCTGATCCGCGGCACCCCCAACAACCGCGGCACCGTGCTGGACCTGCTGCTCGGCGCCGGCGTCGACAGCATCGGCGATCCGACCCAGTGCCACGCCGTGGCGATCGATGCACGGGCGCCGAAATATGATGGCGGCATCATCACCCGGCTCGACTGCATCGTGTTCGGAATCGTCGTCAACAACAAGGCCGAGCGCTTCTACGACGAGGGCGAGGACGTCTGGCCGAAGCGCTACGCGATCTGGGGACGGCTGGTCGCGGCGCAGCCGGACCAGATCGCGTACATCATCTTCGATTCGAAATCCGCGGACCTGTTCATGCCCTCGCTTTACCCGGCCGTCGCGGCGGCGAGCATCGGCGAGCTCGCCGGCCAGCTCGGCCTTGATCCCGACAGGCTGTCGGCCACCGTCGCGCAATTCAATGCAGCGGTGCGCGACGGCACGTTCAACCCCGACATCCTCGATGATTGCCATACCGAAGGGCTGACGCCGACGAAGTCGCATTGGGCGCGGCGCATCGATACCGGGCCCTATTACGCCTATCCCGTGCGCCCCGGCATCACCTTCACCTATCTCGGCGTGCGCGTCGATCACGAGGCCAGGATGATGATGAAGGGCGGCGGTCCGGCCGACAACATGTACGCCGCGGGCGAGATGATGGCCGGCAACGTGCTCGGCCGCGGCTATGCCGCCGGAATCGGCATGACCATCGGCAGCGTGTTCGGACGCATCGCCGGGCGGGGAGCAGCACGACATGCAGCGTAGCGCGACATTGACCGAGGCGGATCGCCTGATGACGATCTGCAACTCCTGCCGCTATTGCGAGGGTCTGTGCGCCGTTTTTCCCGCAATGGAAATTCGCCGCGCCTTCACGAGCGGCGACCTCAACTATTTCGCCAATCTCTGTCATTCCTGCGGTGCCTGCTACGTCGACTGCCAGTTCTCGCCGCCGCATGAATTCGACGTCCGTGTCCCCGCGGTGCTCGCCAAGGCGCGGCGCGAGAGCTATGCCGACTATGCTTGGCCGCGCGCGCTCGCGCCGCTGTTCAGAAGCAACGGCCTCGCGATCGCCCTGATCACCGTGCTCAGCATCGCAGCGTTCATCCTCGGCTTCGTGGCCCTCAACGATTCGGCAGCCCTGTTTGCCCGTCGGCACGGCCCGGGATCGTTCTACGCACTGATGCCGCACAATATGATGGCGCTGCTGTTCGGCGCGGCTTTCCTGTGGTCCGTCGTCGCATTCGTCAACGGCGCCCGCGCGTTCTGGAACGACATCGGAGAGCCGGCCTCGACGCTCGCGCGGCCGCGCCCGTTGCTGCAGGCGGTGCGCGACGCGGCCAGCCTGCGCTATCTCGATGGCGGCGGTGTCGGCTGCTACAATGAGGACGAGCGGCCGAACGACAACAGGCGCCTCTATCACCATCTGACGTTCTACGGCTTTCTGCTCTGCTTCGCCTCGACCAGCGTCGCAACGCTCTATCACTACCTCCTGCATCGCGAAGCGCCCTACCCGTTCTGGGATCTGCCGGTCGTGCTCGGCACGCTCGGCGGCCTGGGGATCATGATCGGACCGATCGGCCTCTATGCCGCGAAGCGCAAGCGTGACGCTGCGCTGATGGACCCTGCAAGTCGTGGCATGGACGTGGCCTTCCTCGCGATGCTCGTGCTGACCGGCGTGACGGGCCTGGCTGTGCTTCTGCTGCGCGAGACGAGCGCCATGGGCGTGCTCCTGGCGCTGCATCTCGGCGCCGTGTTCGCGCTGTTCATCACCCTGCCCTATGGCAAGTTCGTGCACGGGCTGTATCGCTTCATGGCGCTGGTGCGCTACGCACGGGAACGCCATAGCGCTGAGCGCGGCGAACACGCGACCTGATCGCAAACGACTCTCGGACAAGCGCGGCACAGGTCGCTTGCATCGTCATGCGACGTTCATGACGATGAGCATTCATTCATATCGTCGCGAGCGGCGACAAATTTGAGGAACCATCAGCGACGCACGGAACGACTCCAATGTCCTGCAGTTGTCGGCGCGGGCAGTGCCAATGATTGAGGAGGATTGAGGATGACTAGTCGCTTGATGGTATCAGTTGCTGCAATTGCGCTTCTGGCCGGTGCAAGTTTCGCTCACGCTCAAGGCGCCGGTGGTGCGGGCGGCGCGGGCGGTCAGTCCGGCGGCGCGGCGATGCAGGGCGGCGCGACGGGTGGCGCTTCCGGTGGCGCAACCAGTGGCGGTGCGAGCGGCGGCGCCATGAACCGTGACAGCGCGTCTCCGTCGGCCGGCGGCTCCTCTGACATGCGCTCCAGCCAGTCGGACCAGAAGTCCGGCGCGACCAAGGGTCAGCACGCCGAGGACGGCATGAAGGGCCCGGCCACCAAGGGCGCGAGCTCCGAGAGCGATAAAGGCGGCGCCAAGAACATGAAGGCCGAGGGGCGCGAAGGCCGCGACAACAACATGAAGGCGGAAGGACGCGACAGCAAGACCGGCACCAATGCCGAGACCAAGACGGGCGGCGATCGCTCGCAGACCACCACCGGTCAGGCCGGCGCCAGTGCCAAGCTCTCGACCGAGCAGCGCACCAAGATCACCAGCGTGATCCGCAGCCAGCGGGTCGAGCCTGTGACCAACGTCAACTTCAACATCTCGGTCGGCACCCGGGTGCCGCGGGATGTCCACTTCTACCCGCTCCCGGCCGAAGTGGTCACGATCTATCCGGAATGGCGCGGATATGACTACATCCTGGTTCGTGAGCAGATCATCGTGCTCGATCCGCGGACCCACGAGATCGTTGCAGTCCTCGACACCTGATCCCCGACCAGGCAGGTGGCGAGAAAAAAGGGGCGGGCAGCAATGCCCGCCCCTTTGTGCTGCGCAATCACAATCGGCACGTGCGGCAGGCGCCCGGCGATGGTTAACGCGCCGTTTCCAGGACATCCCCGTTTTTTCGCGGGGCGGGCAAGTCCCGGAGCCGGGGCACCCCGGCCGCCGAAAGGCTTCCCCTTGGCAGCTTTGTTACCTATAACGCCGGCCACCGCCGCCACACCGCCGGGATGGGAATGGCCGACGACCCGCACAAGACAATTTACGTCCTCAATGGACCCAACCTCAATCTGCTGGGCACCCGCGAGCCGGAGACCTACGGCCACGCGACACTGGCCGATGTCGAGCGTCTGTGCGTGGAAACGGCGACGCGGTTCGGACTGGTGGCCGAGTGCCGTCAGTCGAACCACGAAGGCGTACTGGTGGATTGCATCCATGAGGCCCGCGTCAAGGGCGTGGCCGGTATCATTCTCAACGCCGGCGCGTATTCCCATACCTCGATTGCTCTGCATGACGCGCTCATGGGCGTGAAGATCCCGACGGTCGAGGTGCATATCAGCAACATCCACGCCCGCGAGAGCTTCAGGCACCATTCTTTCACGGCCAAGGCCGCGTTTGCGTCAATTTGTGGCTTTGGAATCGACGGCTACCGACTCGCGATCACTGGCCTGGCTACAAAGATTGGTGCCACGACCGACACGAAGACCGACATCACGGCGCAAGCCTGACGTCCTCGCCCTCACGTCACACAACGTTTCTGGATCACGATCATGGCGCCCCAGCCCGACGACAAGACCTCCGCTCAATCCCAGGACAGCCAGCTCATCCGCGAGCTTGCCGCGCTGCTGGATGAAACCAGCCTGACCGAGATCGAGCTGGAGCGGGCGGGCCTGCGCATCCGCGTCGCCCGCAACGTCACGATTGCCGCCGCCGTTCCATCGGCCGTCCCGTCCGCCGCGGCCGGCATTCCCGTGGCCGCCGCCGCGAGCGCAGCCTCGGCCGGCGCCGATCTCTCCAAGCATCCGGGCGTCGTGCCCTCGCCGATGGTCGGCACCGCCTATTGGGCGCCGGAACCCGGCGCCAAGCCGTTCGTCGAGGTCGGCAGCAAGGTTTCGGTCGGTCAGACGCTGATGATCATCGAAGCCATGAAGACGATGAACCAGATCCCGTCGCCGCGCGCCGGCACGGTGACGCAGATTCTGGTTGAGGACGGCCAGCCGGTCGAGTTCGGCGAGCCGCTGGTGATCATCGAGTAGGCGCGAGTGGCGAATGGCGAGCAGCGAATGGTCGCTGCTTCCCTGCTCGCCACTCGCTATTCGCCATTCGCTTCGTAGGACACCATGTTCGACAAGATCCTCATCGCCAATCGCGGCGAAATCGCCCTTCGCATCCTCAGGGCCTGCAAGGAGCTCGGCATCTCCACCGTCGCGGTGCATTCCACCGCGGATGCCGATGCCATGCATGTCCGTCTCGCCGACGAGAGCGTCTGCATCGGTCCGCCGCCGTCGAAGGACAGCTATCTCAATATCCCTGCTTTGCTCGCCGCCTGCGAGATCACGGGCGCCGACGCCGTCCACCCCGGCTACGGCTTCCTGTCCGAGAACGCGCGCTTCGCCGAGATTCTGGCCGATCACAACCTGCATTTCATCGGGCCGAAGGCGGAGCACATCCGCCTGATGGGCGACAAGATCGAGGCCAAGAAGACCGCGAAGCGGCTCGGCATTCCCGTCGTGCCGGGCTCCGACGGAGCCGTGACGCCCGACCAGGACGCGATGGCGATCGCCAAGGAGATCGGCTTCCCGGTGCTGGTCAAGGCCGCCGCCGGCGGTGGCGGTCGCGGCATGAAGGTCGCACATACCGAGGCCGACCTGCAGCTGGCGCTGACCACCGCGGCCAATGAGGCCAAATCGGCATTCGGCGACGCCTCGGTCTATCTCGAGAAATATCTGCAGAAGCCGCGTCACATCGAGATCCAGGTGCTCGGCGACGGCCGCGGCGGCGCCATCCATCTCGGCGAGCGCGACTGCTCGCTGCAGCGCCGCCACCAGAAGGTCTGGGAGGAAGGCCCCTCGCCGGTGCTCGACGCCGCCGCCCGCGCCAAGATCGGCAACACCGTCGCCAAGGCGATGCAAGAGCTGAAATATATCGGCGTCGGCACCATTGAATTCCTCTACGAGGATGGCGAGTTCTACTTCATCGAAATGAACACCCGCATCCAGGTCGAGCATCCCGTGACCGAGATGATCACCGGGATCGACCTCGTGCTCGAGCAGATCCGCATCGCCGCCGGCGGCGACCTGCCGATGACCCAGGATCAGGTCGTCATCAACGGCCACTCCATCGAGTGCCGCGTCAATGCGGAAAACCCCGTCACCTTCCGACCCTCGCCCGGCAAGATCCTGCAATACCATCCGCCCGGCGGTCTCGGCGTCCGGATCGATTCCGCCGTCTACCAGGGCTATGTGATCCCGCCTTATTACGACTCGCTGGTCGGCAAGCTGATCGTGCACGGCAAGAGCCGGGTCGAGTGCCTGATGCGGCTGCGCCGCGCGCTGGACGAGATGGTGGTCGACGGTATCGAGACGACCCTGCCGCTGTTCCGCGCCCTGGTTCGGGAGCCCGCCATCATCGACGGCGATTATCACATCCACTGGCTCGAGCAGTACCTGGCCGGCCAGCAGACGGACTGAGCGGCTTCGCTCAGAAAAACTGTCGTCCAGGGCGGAACCAAGCCGTTGCAGTTGCGTTCTGCTTGGTCGGAACTTTTCCGCCAGGGGGCAGTGATTACCAACGACGTGCGAGTGGGCATTGGCGCCTGAGGTGAGACGAAGGCGCACGCTGGGACAGATCCTGCTGTTGTCGGCGGGCTTTGTGGTGCTGGTTGCCGTCAGCACGGCGTCGGTTCTGCTGGTCAACAAGGCCCGCAGGGATAGCGCCTGGGTGGTGCACACCGTCGAGGCCGAGAACCAGATCAACGCCTTGTTGCTCGAGGTCCGGCGCGCCGAGAGTGGCGTGCGCGCCTATCTGCTGACGCAGAACCCGGAATTTCTCAAAGACCACGAAGCCGCCGTGAAGGCGCTCCGGCCGCTGCTCGACAAGCTGGGCACGCTCGTCGCCGACAACCAGAAGCAGGTTGAAAATCTCGCCCGACTGCGCAGCGTGATCGAAGGCCGGCTGGCCCAATTCGATCGCGAGAAGGCGCTGGTTGCATCCGGCGACCTCCCCGGCGCCGTCGCGCTGGTGCGCGATGCCGGATCGACTGACAGCAGCAACATGATGCGCAACACCGCCGAGACGATGCGCCTCGAGGAGGAACGCCTGCTGGCTTTGCGGACCGCCAATGCCGATGCCAGCCAGCAATTGGCGGCCATCGTCACCATCACGGGGTCAGCCCTCGTTGTGGTGCTTGCGGTCATCTCGGTGCTGCTGGTGCGCCGCTCCACCCGCGCCCGCGATGATGCCGAGACGCAGCTGCGCGAGAGCAACCTGAACCTGGAGGCGACCGTCGACGAGCGCACCGCGGATCTGCGCGAAGCCAACGAGGAGATCCAGCGTTTCGCCTACATCGTCAGCCACGATCTGCGCTCGCCGCTGGTCAACATCATGGGCTTCACCAGCGAGCTCGACGAGCTGCGCAACGACATCTTCCGCCGCATCGCGGCGCTGGCGCGCGCGGTATCCGACTCGCCGCCTCCCGCCGAGGGCGCCGAGCCGGAGCTGGAAGGCGCCGACAAGCAGCTCTCCGAGGATTTCTCGGAGGCGCTGGGCTTCATCAAATCCTCGATTGCGAAGATGGACCGGCTGATCTCAGCCATCCTCAATTTGACCCGCGAAGGACGACGTGAGTTCGTTCCGGTGCGGATCGAAACGCGCGAGCTGATCGAGGCGATCGTCTCCACGCTCGCGCATCAGGCAGAAGAAGCGCAGGCGACCATCCGCATCGAGCCGCTGCCCGCGATCATCAGCGACCGCTTGGCGCTGGAACAGATCTTCTCCAACCTGATCGACAACGCGATCAAATATCTGAAGCCGGGAGTGCCAGGGGATATCGCCATCCGCGCCCGCACCAAGCTGGGCTTCGCGATCTTCGAAATCACCGACAATGGCCGGGGGATTGATCCCCGGGATCACCAACGTATCTTTGACCTGTTCCGCCGCGCCGGGACGCAGGATCGTCCGGGCCAGGGAATCGGGCTCGCCCATGTGCGCGCGCTGGTGCGGCGGCTCGGTGGAACCATGTCGGTTGCCTCGGAACTCGACCAGGGCAGCACCTTCACCATCACGCTTCCGATCAAATGGAATGCCTCAAACCGGAACTCAGACCGATGACCATGCCCGTAACGATCATCATGATCGAGGACGACGAAGGACACGCCCGCCTGATCGAGCGGAACATTCGCCGCTCCGGCGTCAACAACGAGATCATGCCGTTCACCAACGGTACAGACGCCGTGAAATATCTGCTTGGTGCTGACGGCACCGGGCTCGATCATAAGGGCCGGGCCCTGTTAATTCTGCTGGATCTGAACCTGCCGGACATGACCGGCATCGACATCCTCAGGATGGTCAAGCAGAATAGCTTCCTGAAGAGCGCTCCCGTGGTGATCCTCACCACCACAGACGACTCGCAGGAGATCAAGCGCTGCTACGAGCTCGGTTGCAACGTCTACATCACCAAGCCGGTCAATTACGAGAGTTTCGCCAACGCCATCCGCCAGCTCGGTCTGTTCTTCTCCGTCATCCAGGTTCCGCCCGCCGTATGAGCTCCGCCGCACCCACGCTGCTCTATATCGACGACGACGCCACCCTGGCGCGGCTGGTGGAGCGCGGGCTCAAGCGGCTGGGGTTCACGGTCGAGCACGCGCCTGATGGCGCCGCGGGCCTCGAACGGATCCAGCACGGTGGGATCGACGTCGTCGCGCTGGACCAGTACATGCCGGGCCTCGATGGCCTGGAGACGCTGGAGCGGATCATGGCGCTGCCCGAAGCGCCTCCCGTGGTGTTCGTCACGGCCTCCCAGGATTCCAAGATCGCCGTGACCGCGCTCAAGGCCGGGGCCGCCGACTACCTCGTCAAGGATCTCCAGGGCGAATTCGTTCCCCTGCTCCAGGTCGCTGCCGAAGGCGCGCTGCGGCAGGCGCGGCTGCAGAAGGCCCGCGACGAGGCCGAGGCCGAAGTGCGCGCCTCGCGCGACCGCTACGCGGCCTTGGCCGCCGAGCGCGAGGTGCTGCTGCGCGAGGTCAACCACCGCGTCGGCAACTCCCTGCAGATCATCGCCTCGCTGTTGCACCTGCAGGCCAATTCGAGCTCGCAGGAGGACGTGAAGGCCGCGCTCACCAATGCCATGGGCCGTGTCGCCGCGGTCGCCCAGGTCCACCGCCGGCTCTACACCTCGCACGATCTCAAGAGCGTGCTGCTCAACCAGTATCTGGACGCCTTGCTCGACGACCTCCGCCGCTCGGCCGAGGGCAATCGCATGTCGCGCCTGACGTTGAAGGCGGAGCCGGTCGAGATCGACCCGGATCGGGCGGTCGCCATCGGCATCGTCGTCAACGAGCTGGTGATGAACGCGGTCAAATACGCCTATCCCGACGGGCCCGGCCCGATCCACGTCGAGTTGAAGCTCGCGAACGACGACGTTCTGCTCTCGATCGCCGACAATGGCGTCGGCCTCAACGCCACCAGCGATCCGCGTTCGACCGGCATGGGCCAGCGCATCGTCAGCGCGATGGCCACCAAGCTCGATGCGACGGTGGCACCCGATCCGGACCATGACGGCACCAAGATCCTGGTCCGGTTCCGCCTGACCAAGGATGTTCCCAAGCCGGCGGCGGCCGCGGTGGGCTGACAGCTCCCGGCGACCAGCGGACGCGACCAACGGACCATCGCCTCGACGGCGGCTTCCTGCTAAGGTCCTCTCATGAATTCGCGCGACTCCGCAGCGTCCGAGATCACGCCCGAGGTCCTGCTGCGTGCCTATGCCTGCGGCATCTTCCCGATGGCCGAAAGCGCCGACGACCCGTCATTGTTCTGGGTCGAGCCGGAGCTGCGCGGCGTCATTCCCTTGACAGGTTTCCGGGTGTCGTCGCGTCTGGCGCGGACGGTGCGGTCGGACGCCTTCACGGTGACCGTCAACCAGGCCTTCACGGCGGTCATGGACGGCTGCGCCGAGCCGCAGCCCGGGCGCGAGGACACCTGGATCAACCGGCGCATCCGCGAGCTCTATAGCGGCCTTTACGCGCTCGGCCATTGCCACAGCGTCGAATGCTGGCAGGACGGCGACCTGGTGGGCGGGCTCTATGGCGTCAGCCTGGGCCGCGCCTTCTTCGGCGAAAGCATGTTTCACCGCGCCCGCGACGCCTCGAAGGTCGCGCTAGTGCATCTTGTCGCGCGGCTGATCGCAGGCGGCTTCGAGTTGCTCGACACGCAATACGTCACCGAGCATCTCAAGACATTCGGCGCGGTGGAGATTCCCCGCCGCCGCTATACGGGCCTGCTGGAAAAGGCGCTGACCGGGCCCGCGGCCAATTTCACGCGGCTCTCCATTGACCAGCCGATCTCAGGCACGGAGGCGCTCGCCATCATTGCCGAGCGCCATTGAGCCCCGCCATCGCAACAGGCGCGATCTGAACAGGCGCTATCTGAACACACCGCCGAACGGTCCCCCCGCCTGAGGCGGCGGGGGCGGAGGCGGCATCTGCTGCGTCTGATACTGCTGCGGCGGTGCCTGCGGCCGCGGGGCAGCTTGGCGCTGCTGCGGCGGCCGCTTCTGGGCCGGCTGCTGCGCCGCCGGCTTCTGGTCGGGTGCGGCGCTCACGACGGTCGTCTGCGGCTCTTTGCAGTCGACCAGCCAGATGTCGTAAATGGGATGTTCGACACCGTGCAGGCCCGGGCTCGCGGCGAACATCCATCCCGAGAAGATGCGTTTCACCTCACCCTGCAGGGTGATCTCATCGACCTGCACGAAGGCGTCGGTGTTCGCGGCCTCAGTGGCCGGACGCGTGTAGCAGGCGTCGGTCTTCACCCGTAATGCGCCGAACTGCACCGTCTCGCCGACATCCTCGTCGAAATTGATGATGCGCCCGGTGATCTTGTCCAGGCCCGAGAAGCTCGCCTTCTTATTCACGATCTTCTGCGCCGGCGGCTCGGTCACGACCTCGTCGCCCGGCTGCAGGGTCGCCGGCGTCTGCGGCACGGCGCCATTCGGCGGAACCGCTGCATTCTGGGGCGCACCGCGCGGCGGCTGCCGCTGGCCGCCGGCCGGCGGCGCCGCGCCGGGCTGTCCAGGAGGCGGAGCGACTGCGACGGGAGCATTGGTCGGGGGCACGGCCGTCCCCGGAGGCGGCGCCAGCGGCTGCGACTGCACCGGGCCCGGCAGGGCAGCCCCCGGCCCAGGCGCTGGACGGGTCGGTGCCGGCAGAACGCGGCCCTGCGGCAGTTCCGGAACTTCCTCCTCTTCCTCGGGCGGCGGAATCGGCTCTCCGCGACGCGGAATGTTGCCGGGCGGCCGAGGAACGGGATCTGAAAAAATAGTCCCGATCTGCGCGCGTGCAGGCACGGCCAGCGCGAGGGACGTTGCGGCCAGCATTGCCGCGATACCGGTCAGGACGATTGTTCGGTGCATCTCGCGCGGCTTTATCAGGCGAATCGGGGTTCGGGACAATCAAATCGCGTCATGACCCATCCGCCGCTCTCGATCAGCCCTCCCGTTAACATGTCGAATACGGCGGGGAAAGGGCGACTTACCAGCGCACCGCGAGGTGGTCATCCGGTTCATCCAATGAGATAGTCGGACCACCAACAGATAGCGTGAAACCAACACGCAGCAAGGCCGCGTCCCGATCGGCCGGCAAGGAAGGAAACGAATGACCGATTCGATTCGTCTCGACGGCAGGGTGGCCGTCGTCACCGGCGCGGCCGGACTCATCGGCGCCGCGACCATGCGTCTGCTGGCCGCGCGCGGCGCCCGCATCGTCGCCATCGACCGGCGCGAACAGGATCTGAACGCGGCCATCGCGGCCCTGCCCGCCAGCGCCGAGCCCCTCGCAATCGCCGCCGACGTAACCGACGAGGCGCAGGTGGCGGCCTATGTGCGGCGGGCCTGCGACCAGTTCGGAACCATTGATGTGTTCTTCAACAATGCCGGCATCGAGGGCGAGATCAAGTCGATCACCGATTATCCGCTCGAGGCGTTCCGCCGCGTGCTCGACGTCAATGTCGTCGGCGTGTTCCTCGGCCTCAAGCACGTTCTCCCGGTGATGCTGCAGCAGAACCGCGGTTCGATCATCAATACCGCCTCGATTGCCGGCCTGATCGGCTCGCCGCAGATTGCCGTCTACAGCGCCAGCAAGCACGCCGTGATCGGCCTGACCAAGAGCGCGGCGTGGGAATGCACCGGCACGAATGTGCGCGTCAACTGCATCTGTCCCGGCCTGATCGACAGCCGCATGCTGAGCGCGATCATCGAAGGCCGCAGCGGGGCGCCCGTCCCGATCGACAGAATCGTCGATCGCGTCCCCGCGCGCCGGCTCGGCCAGGGTTCGGAGGTCGCCGCCATCGTCGCGTTCCTCGCCTCCGACGATGCGAGCTACGTCTCCGGCGCCGCCTACACCGTCGATGGCGGCCGCACCGCGGCCTGAACACCCGTCATCCACCACGTCATTCAACGCGATAGGTCACTTGCCCATGCCCGTTCAACTCGATGCCGATGCTGCCGCCGTCTACAAGGCGTTTCAGGAGGCCGGCCGCCCGGCCTATGAAACGCTGACACCCCAGGAGGCGCGGGATTATTATCTGGCCGCCCGCGTGGTGAGCAATCCGGAGCCGCCGGAGCTCGCCGACGTCAAGGAACTCTCCATCCCCGCCCCCCATGGCGCGATCCCGGCACGCCTGTATCGGCCGAAGACGATACGGCACAATGGCGGCCTCGCACCGGCGCTGGTGTTCTTCCATGGCGGCGGCTGGGTGATCGGCAATCTGGATTCGCACGATGTGGTCTGCCGCGCGCTGGCCCATGAGGGCGAACTGATCGTGGTCTCGATCGATTACCGTCTTGCGCCCGAGCACAAGTTTCCCGCCGCGGTCGACGACGCCGTCGCGGCGACCCGATGGGTCGCCGATCAGGCTGCATCGCTCGGCATCGATGACACCCGACTGAGCGTTGGCGGCGATTCCGCCGGCGGCAATCTGGCGGCCGTGGTCGCGCTGTCGGCGCGCGATGGCCAGGGGCCGAAGCTGTCGGGCCAGGTCCTGATCTATCCGGCCACCGACTTCTCGATGAACCATCCCTCGCACAGCGAGCCCGAGACCAGCGTGCTGCTGACCCATTCGGTCATCCGCTGGTTTCGCGACCATTATCTCAACAGCGCCGCCGACATCCACGATTGGCGCGCCTCGCCGGCCAAGGCCGAGACGCTGGCCGGCCTGCCGCCCGCTTACGTGCTGACCGCCGGCGCCGATCCGCTGCGCGATGAAGGCGACGATTATGCGCGGCGGTTGCGCGAGGCCGGCGTGCCGGTGACGCACCGGACGCATCCCGGCCAATTCCACGGCTTCTTCACCATGGGCAAGCTGCTCGACCAGGCCAATGTCGCGGCGCGCGACATCGGCGCCTGGCTGAAGCAGCTGGATCGGCCCAGCGGCATCTGAGCGGCCTCCGGCCGAGCTTCCACCGGACGCCTCGCGACCGCGCGAAGCGTCCGGACGGGCAAGGACAGCTTCCATGCGCCGGACGAAACCGAGCCTCACCGAAATTTCCGCTGTTATTGCGCCGCAACCAAGATAGTGTCCCGTCGCCCGCGAGGACGGCCCATGGCTGGCCGGTGGGCCCTACTCCGACAGGATTGCCCCGATGTTCGAACGCCTGAGCCGCCAGCCCGACGATCCCCTGCTCGCTTTGATCGGCATCTTCAAAGCCGATCCGCGGGCCGACAAGGTCGATCTCGGCGTCGGCGTCTATCGCGACGAAGCCGGCCATTCCCCGATCTTCCGCGCCGTGAAGGCCGCCGAGCGGCTGATCTGGGAAAGCCAGAGCAGCAAGGCCTATGTGGCGCCGGAAGGCGACCAGACCTACCTCGACCTGCTCTGGACCATGGTCGGCGGCACCGCCTCGCCGGTGCATGCTGCCGGCGTGCAGACCCCCGGCGGCTCCGGCGCATTGCGGCTGGCTGCCGATCTGATCCGCCAGGCCGGCACCGGCAAGATCTGGCTTGGACTGCCGAGCTGGCCGAACCATGCCGGCATTTTCGCCGCCGCCGGGCTCAAGATCGAAACCTATCCCTATTTCGACGTCCCGTCGCAGAGCTTGCAGCTCGACAGCATGATCGAGGCGCTCCAGCGCGCCGAGCCCGGCGATGCGGTCCTGCTGCATGCGTCCTGTCACAATCCGACGGGGGCCCCGCTCGGCGCCGAGGATTGGGCGCGCGTCACCGCCGTGATCGCCGCGCGGGGTCTCGTGCCGCTGATCGATTCCGCCTATCAGGGTTTCGGCGCCGGCTTCGACGGCGATGTCGCCGGCTTGCGGGCGATGATCGCAGCCATCCCCGAAGCGCTCATCGCGGTGTCCTGCTCGAAATCCTTCGGTCTCTATCGTGAGCGCACCGGCGCGCTCTACGCCGTCGCTGCCGCACAGGCCGCAGCCGATACCGCGCGCTCCAACCTCGTCGCCATCGCCCGCACCAGCTATTCGATGCCGCCGGACCATGGTTCGGCCATCGTGAAGACGATCCTGGGCACGCCGGACCTCTACGACGACTGGCGCAGCGAGCTCGACTCCATGCGGCAACGTCTGGCCACGCTGCGACGCGCATTCGCCGACGCGCTGGGCGACCGCTGGTCGAACTCCCTGGCCATCGGCCGGCAGGAAGGCATGTTCTCGTTGCTGCCAGTGACGCCGGCTGACGTCATGGCCCTTCGCGAGAAGCACGGCGTCTACATGCCGACCTCCGGCCGGATCAACATCGCCGGCCTGAAGCTTGCGGACGTGGCGCGCGTCGCCGGACTGTTCAAGGCGCTCTGACCTCGCTGCAGACAGAGGACCGACGGCGTGGCTGAGGTGGTGCAGGAGCGTCACAAGCTCTATGAAGACGTGATGGCGCTGACCTTGGGCACGCTGTTCGTCTCGCTGGGCATGCTGATCTACAGCAAGACGGTGCTGCTGGTGGGCAGCACCGCCGGCCTGTCATTGCTGCTGAGCTACGTCACCGGCTACGGGTTCGGGATCAGCTTCTTCCTGCTCAACCTGCCCTTCTATGTGCTGGCGATCAAGCGCATGGGCTGGCCGTTCACGATCCGCACCTTCGTCGCCGTCGGCCTTGTCGCGGTGTTCTCGCGCCTGACAACAGGCTGGATCGACATCAGCCATATCGACCCGGTCTATGCCACGGTGATCGGGGCAGGCCTCACCGGGACCGGGCTGCTCATGCTGTTCCGCCATCGCACCGGCCTCGGCGGCATCAACATCCTGGCGCTCTATCTGCAGGAGCATTGGAAGATCCGCGCGGGCTATTTCCAGCTCGCGGTCGACACCCTGATCATGCTCGGCGCGTTCTTCGTCATCCCGGCGAACAGGCTGGCGCTGTCGATCCTGGGGATCGTGATCGTGAACATCATCATCGCGATCAATCACAAGCCCGGCCGTTATATGGCGCTGAGCTGAAGCGACCGGCCTTCGCCTGTCCAAGTCCCACCTGGAGAACCACCGCACCGCCCCGCTTCTGGTGCGCTGCACTTGCCAGACGGCTCATTCCATGTGATGAAGCTCTGGTATGCCAGCAGCCGAGGCAAGGCTTTGCCGCCTCCGTCCGCTCCTCGGAGCGTCCGACGGAGTCTTCGGTGCGACTGGCCGCCAATAAAAAAATCTCGCACGCAAAACCAATCTCTGGGGAGACCAAGGTATGGCACGCAATATTCTGATCCTCGGGGCCTCCTACGGCTCCCTGCTGGGCACCAAGCTGTTGATGGCCGGCCACAATGTCACGCTGGTCTGCCGCAAGAAGACCGCCGAGCTGATCAATCGCGAGGGTACCGAGGTCCGCATCAAGCTGCGCGACGAACCGGCGCATCGCTCGATCTTCTCGCGCGATCTGCCCGGCAAGCTCGACGCCGCCTCGCCGGATCAAGTCGATCTGTCGCGCTACGACCTCGTCGGCCTTGCGATGCAGGAGCCGCAATACACCAACCACACGATCCGCATGCTGATGGTCAAGATCGCCGAGGCGAAGCTGCCTTGCCTGTCGATCATGAACATGCCGCCGCTGCCCTATCTGAAGCGCATTCCGGCGCTGGCCAACAGCGATCTCGACGAGGCCTATACCAACGCCGCGGTGTGGGAGCGCTTCACGCCGGGCCTCGTGACCTTGTGCTCGCCGGATCCGCAGGCCTTCCGCCCGCCGGAGGAAGCTGCCAACGTGCTGCATGTCGGCCTGCCGACCAATTTCAAGGCGGCTGCCTTCGCGGACGACAAGCATACCGCGCTGCTGCGCGAGCTGGAGCGCGATATCGACGCGGTGACGCTCGACGGCCATGACGTGCCGGTGAAGCTGAAAGTGTTCGACTCGCTGTTCGTTCCGCTGGCGAAATGGTCGATGCTGCTGACCGGCAACTACCGCTGCATCACCCGCGGCGAGCCGCAGGCGATCCGCGATGCCGTGCACGGCGACCTCGCCCGCTCGAAGGCGATCTACGAGCATGTCGACGCGATCGCGCGCAAGCTCGGCGCCGATCCGAGCGACCAGGTGCCGTTCGAGAAGTACGCCAAGGCGGCCGAGAGCCTGCTGAAGCCGTCCTCGGCTGCGCGGGCCGTGGCCGCCGGCGCGCCGTTCATCGAGCGCGTCGACCTGCTGGTGAAGCTGATCGCCCAGCAGCTCGGCATGCCCAGCGCCGAGATCGACCAGACGGTGCAGACCGTCGATTTCAAGCTCAACGAAAAGATCGTGGTGGGCGGCTCGACGGCGCAATAGCGCAGAGCCGACGCCCGATCGATCAGGGCGCCGTCGTCGGTCATCATCGGTAAAGAGATGTGACTTTGCAGGAGCGCGCGGCCACTTCATGGTTCGCGCGTTCTTTGATTCAGATCGGTCGGACATCCGATGCCATATTCCGGGCCACTCGCTGTTCCGCTGCAGGCCCTGAGCTGGCTCGGCAATCAGGGCACGCGCGCGATCGTCGCCGTGCTCTTGGCCGCAATCGCGGTGCCGCCGCTTGGCGAGCTGCTGCGGCCCTACGTCACCGAAGCGATCTTCCTCTTGCTCTGCATCTCCTTCATGCGCGTCGACGTCGCGATGCTGCGCGCGCATCTGCGCCGGCCGCTGCTGGTGCTGTCCGCGACCGCCTGGACCACCATCGCCGTGCCGCTTCTGGTCGGCATGCTCACGCGCGTCACCGGGGTGGAGGCCGGCACGCCCGACCTGCACCTCGCCTTGATGCTGCAGGCGACCGCCTCGCCGATGATGGCCTCGCCCGCGCTCGCCGCCCTGATGGGGCTGGACGCGACGCTGGTGCTGATCACGCTGGTGACCTCGACCGCGCTGGTGCCGCTGACGGCCCCGTTCTTCGCCTATGTCTTCCTGGGCCAGACGCTGGCGCTGTCACCCGCAACGCTCGGGCTGAAGCTCGCCGGCATCCTCGCCGGCGCGGGCGTCGTCGCCACGCTCATCCGCCTGGCCTTCGGCTTGGCAGCAGTGCGCCGCCATCGCGCGCCGATCGACGGCTTCAACATCTGCATCCTGTTCGTGTTCGCGTCCGCGATCATGGCCCATGTGCTGGCCGACCTCGTCGCAACTCCGTTGCGCATGCTTGGCCTCGCAGTCCTCGCCTTCGCTGTGTTCTTCCTGCTGCTCGGGACCACGATGCTGCTGTTCCGCCGCTGTGGCCGCGAACGCGCGATGGCGCTGGGCATGATGGTCTCACTGCGCAACATGGGGCTGATGCTGGCGGCGACCGAAGGCGCGATCCCGGGCACCACCTGGCTGTATTTCGCGATGAGTCAGTTTCCGATCCACCTCGCGCCACAGCTGCTGCGGCCGTTCGCCGAACGGCTGCGCAAGCCGCCGTCAACCGTCGACGGCGATCAGGACCTGGTCAGTCCAGCGCGGAAATGAGCTGTGTGAGCTGATCGTCTGCCGCAAATCTCTTCCGCAGACGCCCCTGTTCAGACCGACAATCCACTGCAGGTCAGGACGATACGGGTCGCCCGCCACACCCAGGTCTTGCCGTCACGCGCCGCCTGCAAGCTGAAGACACGCTCGTTCCAGCGCGGATCATGCGCGAAGCGGATGTTCTCGATCACGAACGCCTGCTGCTGCCGCTTCCATTCGATGGCCCAGGCGAGATGCGCCTGCTCGAGTTGCTGTCGCAGCTTCGACAGCTCGATCACATAAGGGGATGGAAAGATGATCCCAAACCCCATGGAATTGCCGGCCATCACGCCATCTCCGCGATCGACAGCGCAAGACTATCCCGCCCTCGCCGCCCGCCGCAACGCCTGCGGCGGCTGGCCGAAAGCGCGAATGAACGCCCGGCGCATCCGCTCGGGATCGCGAAAGCCCGTGGCTTCGGCGACCCGTTCGATCGGCTGGTGCGAGGCCTGAACGCGATCGCGCGCGACCTCGAGACGCAGGCGTTCGATCGCCTTGGAGGGCGTGGTGCCGGTCTCGGCGACGAAGGCGCGGGTGAAATGCCGTGTGCTCATGCCGGCACGCTCGGCGAGATCATCGACGGTCAGGGGCGCATCGAGATGCTCGCGTGCCCAGGTCAGGAGATCGGCAAAGCGGCCGCTCGGCGCTTTCAGTTCGAGCAGCGAGGAGAATTGCGATTGGCCGCCGCTGCGGCGGTGATACAGCACGAGCTGACGTGCCGTCTTCTGGGCGATCTCCTCGCCGTGATCCTCGGCCACCATCGCCAGCGCGAGGTCGATGCCCGCCGTGATCCCGGCCGAGCTCCACACCTGGCCGTCGCGAACATAGATGCTGTCCGGCTCCAGCCTTACATTCGGATAGCTGCGCAGGAACTGCCGCGTTCGCTGCCAATGCGTGGTGGCGCGCCGGCCGTCGAGCAGGCCCGCTTCGGCCAGCACGAACGCTCCGGAACAGACGCTCGCGATGCGGGTGCCGCGTTGCGCGACCTTCCGGACGAAATTGATCGTGCAGGAACTGCGGCTCGCCGCCTCCACGCCGTCGCCGCCGGCAATCAGCAATGTCGAGAGCGCCGACGCCGGGCCGAACTTGCGCGCCAGCATCTCGGCGCCCGACGAGGAGCGCACCGGCCCCGGCTCCGCCGCGATCACCCGGAGCGCCGGGACAACGCGCGCATAGCGCGCGGCGATCTCGAACACCGAGATCGGCCCGGCGGCATCGAGCAACTGGAAATTCGGAAAGATCAGGACGCCGATCATCTGGGAGCTCCGCGGCCGCCATGTCTGGAAACGAGGGAACTTAGGCATATGAGCCAGAGAGCGGATCATGCAGGATGATCACCGTCAACCCCGATCGCAGCGAGCGCAGCCATGGCCGAACCGCTTTCCATTGCCTTTGTCCTCTTCCCGCATGTGACGCAGCTCGATCTCACCGGTCCCGTGCAGGTGTTCTCCAGCGTGCCCGGCGCGACGCTGCATCTGGCCTGGAAAACGATCGCGCCAGTGCCCACCGATTCCGTGCTCACGCTGCTGCCGACCACGACCTTCGCGGACTGTCCGCAGAGCGATATCATCTGCATCCCCGGCGGCTTCGGCGTGGACGCCATTCTCAACGACGACGAGGTGATCGGCTTCATTCGCCGCCAGGCCGCCGGCGCCAGCTACATCACCTCGGTATGCACCGGCTCGCTGGCGCTTGGCGCCGCGGGCCTGCTCGACGGCTATCGCGCCGCGACCCATTGGAGCGCGCGCGAGTGCCTCGCATTGTTCGGAGCCACGGTCAGCACCGAGCGGGTGTGCATCGATCGCAACCGCATCACCGGCGGCGGCGTCACCGCCGGCATCGATTTCGCGCTGACGGTCGTGTCGCAACTGCTCGACCGGCCGACGGCCGAAGCCATCCAACTCCGCCTCGAATACAATCCAGCGCCGCCCTTCTCGGCTGGTTCGCCGGACACGGCGCCACCCGAGGTGCTGTCACGGATGCTTGAACGGATCGCGCCATTCCGGACGCGTCGCGTCGAGGCAGCCGAACGCGCAGCCAGCCGGCTCGCGAGGACCGCAGGCTAGCGCCGAACGCTCGAGGTTGCCCACAAGAAAAGACCGCCCGGAGGTCCGGACGGTCGGGTTGAATTCCACGGTCAGCGGCTGCAGCGAATCAGCTGCCGGGCGTCCAGGGCTGATAGTCTCCGGTGGCCTTCGGGCGGCGACCGCTGGCCAGGGTCGATCCCGCGGGACGATAGGCGAGCGGCGTGCCGGTCAAATTGGGCTGGTGCGGCTTCTCCCACTCGCGCGGCTTGTAGCCGTCCTCGGTGGGCGGCACGTCGACCATGTGGTGCATCCAGGCGTGCCATTCCGGGGGGATGCGGCTGGCTTCCGCGAGGCCGTTATAGATCACCCAGCGGCGCTCGAAATGCAGGACCGGATCGATCTTGCCGCCGGCCGTTCGGTAATAGCGGTTCCCCTGCCCGTCCTGGCCCACGAGTTCGCCGAACCGCCAGGTCCACAGCTGCGTGCCGAACGTCTGGCCGTTCCACCACGTGAAGAGCTTCAGGAAGAACTGTTTCATGCGCGCGGGCCGGTGTTGTGAAGATCACGGCTCTGATGCCACCGCGCCCGCCACTTGTCCAGTGTTGCCGGCCGCGGCGATCCGGCCGGTTCAGCCGGGGGAACCACATTCTCCGGCTGCGGTTAGATCCTTTTCCCCTGATGGAGCGACACCGATGACGAACCTGAAGACATTGAGCGCCGCGGCGGCCGTGGCGCTGATCCTGCCGCTGGCGGCAGCAAGCACGAGCTTTGCGCAAGGCCCAGGTCCGGGCGGTCACGCCGGCGGTGCGGGCGGCGGCGCAGCCATCGGCGGCGGAGGTGGTGGCGGCGGCGCCATGGGCGGCGGTGGCGGCCGTGGGGCCATGGGCGGCGGTGGTGGAGCGATCGGCGGTGGCGGTCGCGGCTTCTCGGCGGGTCCAGGGCCCGGCGGCATGGGCGGCGGCGGTTTTGCCGGCCGGGCCGCAGCAGGCGGCGCCAACGTCTTTGCCGGCCGTGGTCCGGCGGCTGGCGCGAACGTCGCCATCAACAATGGCGGTGGCGGCCGTGGCGGTTGGAACGGCGGCAATTGGCATGGCGGCGGAGGCAACTGGCATGGCGGACATGGCGGTGGCTGGCATCATCGCGGCGGCGGCTTCTGGCCGGGCGTAGCAACGGGCGCCTTCATCGGCGGCGCGCTGGGCGGCTCCTATGCCTACTACAACGACCCGTATTATTACGGATCGGACTACTACAACGACTATTCCTATTATGACGACTCTGCGCCTGTCGCCGTCGTCGGGACGGAAGGCGTCGACCCCAGCTACTGCGCGCGGCGCTATCGATCTTACGATCCTGCGTCGGGCACCTATCTGGGCTATGACGGTCTGCGTCATCCCTGTCCGTAAGCGTCCGGCAATGACGGCACTGCTCTAACAAGGCGGCGGGGTAATCACCCGCCGCCTTGTCGCGTGTAGAAGTGCCTCATAGTTGTTCGTGCCTCATCGTTACGCGTTGTGTGTCCAGGCCGCCACGTCGCAGATTGATTTTGAACGAAATTTCCACATTGTGCCGTCCGGCGTGCAGATGAATTCAGCGAACAGGTCCAATATCCAATTCGGCCTTGATTCTTCTTTCCTCAGGGAATGGGCTGCTCGCAAGGGTATCGCTCTGCTGCCGATGCACAGACTGTTTCTGCCGTCCCGCGCCTTCTCACCCGCGGCGATTCAGCGTTTGCGCCTATCGCCGTCGAACGCGCCCGGACTTTCCATCAAGGAGGCGCACCTTGCCAAGACGTCATCGCTGCATCGAACATCAACTCCACCCTGCTGCCCGGAAGAGGCGCCAGTGGCATTCGACCACCCTCCGGGTTGATATGTCGCTGACCGGGCGCACCGGATGATCGGCCATCGCCTCGCATTGGGGCTCGGGCTGGGAACTCTGCTTGCGATCGGAGCGGCATCGACGGCGCTCGACATCAAGTCGCGCCATGACGCAGCCTGGGTCGATTCATCGCTCAACGTTCTGCAGAAGGCATCCGATCTGCGGTTGCTCCTGCGCGAGGTGGAGGCGTCCTCACGCGGCTTCGGGCTCACCGGCGCGGAGCAGTTCAACACCGAGTTCAACGACGTCAGGGCCCAAATTCCCACGGCTTTGTCCGATCTGCAGCGAAGCGCGGCGGACAGTCCCTCCGCGAGGAACCTGTTTGCCGAGACGGCCGCGCTGATCGACCGGAGGATTGATCTCGCCGCCGAATTGATCCGTCTGCGCGCGGCATCGGATCGCTCCGGGCTCGACGCGCTTGGCAGTCGCGCCGAAGGCCCGGCCATCATGGCCAGGATCACGGCCAATCTCGATCGCTTCGTTGCCGAACAGCGTCAGCTCCTGGCGCAGCGGACGGCGACCTCCAAAGCGACCGGCTCCCTGCTGCTGGCGATCGACCTGTGCGGGCTTGCGGTGCTCCTGCTCATCGCTGGATACCTCATCCGACGCACCTATCAGGACGACCGCACGCTCCGCGCCTCCCTGCTCCGTTCCGAGGCCGAAGCCGTCTCGCTGGCCGAGAAGGCCGAGGAACAGCACCGCGATCTGATGGCGGCGCATGAGAAGCTGCGCCATTCCGCCGAGATCCTGCAAAGCACCTTCAACAGCATGGCCGAGGGCGTGCTGGTGATCGATTCCGCCGACACGGTCGTATTCTCGAACCCCGCCGTGGAGCGTCTGCTCGGCTACCGTCCCGGCAGGAAGCTGTCCGAAGTTCGAGCCCGGCTTCGCGTCTATGAAAGCGACGGCGTGACGCAAATCGCAGGTCATGACCTGCCGACGCCGCGCGCCCTGCGCGGCGAGGCATTTGACCGTCGCGAACTGATCGTCCATCTGCAAGAGCGCGACGAGTTCTTGCGGTTGATGGTGAGCGGCCGGCCGTTGCGTGACGCCGCCGGCGCCATCACCGGGGCGGCGATGGTCTATCACGACATCACGATGGCGCATGAGACCGAGCGATTGCTGTATCAGGCGCAGAAGCTCGACGCGATCGGCAAGCTCACGGGCGGTGTCGCGCATGATTTCAACAACATGCTCACGATCATCACCGGCACGATCGAAACCCTCGCCGAAGAGGTTCAAGACCGCCCAGCTGCCGCCGCCACCGCAGCCCTGATCGGCCAAGCCGCAGACCGCTGCACCGAGCTGATCCGGCATCTCCTCGCCTTCGCACGCAAGCAGCCGCTGCATCCGCGCGACAGCGACGTGAACAGCACGATCCTCGACATCGCCAAGCTGCTGCGACCGACCCTCGGTGAGCAGATCGAAATCAACTCGATCCTCGATGAGGAAGAGCTGATCGCTCATATCGATTCGGCGCAGCTTGCCAACTCACTCGTCAACATGGCCATCAACGCCCGCGATGCGATGCCCAATGGCGGCAAGCTGCTGCTGGAATCGCGCCGGGTCGTGCTCGACGCCGCCTATGCCGCCGCCAATGCCGGCGTGGAGCCCGGCGCCTATGTCATGGTCGCCGTCAGCGATACCGGCACCGGCATGTCGACGGAGGTCCGAGATCGCGCGTTCGAGCCGTTCTTCACGACCAAGGAGGCCGGCAAGGGCTCAGGCCTCGGGCTCAGCATGGTCTATGGCTTCGTCAAGCAATCCGGTGGGCACATCAAGATCTATAGCGAGGAAGGCAAGGGCACCACGATCCGGCTCTATATTCCCGCACCCAAGGGGCAACCCGCAGCCCCGACGGCGCCTGATCCGCCGCCGCCCCGCGGCACCGAAACGATTTTCATCGTCGAGGACGATCCGCTGGTGCAGGATTTCGTGGTGGCGCAACTGCAGAGCCTGGGCTACCGGACCATCACGGCATCGACCGGAGTCGAAGCCCTGGCGAAGATCGAGGCCGGGCAGACCTTCGACCTTCTCTTCACCGACGTCATCATGCCCGGTGGCGTCAACGGCAAGGAGCTCGCCGAGGAGACGCTGCGGCAACGTCCCGGCATGAAGGTTCTCTACACGTCGGGCTACACGGATAACGCCATGATCGAGCATGGCGGCCTCGATCAGGACGCGCTGCTTCTCACCAAGCCCTATCGCAAATCCGAGCTCGCGCAGATGGTCCGCCTGGCGCTGCTGTCGGGCGCGGATGCCGGACCGCCCGCCGCCGTCGGCGGCGCTCTCGCCGGCTGATGCCCGGCCAGCACGCTGCGAATTGACGTCGCGCCAGATCGGCGCGGGCTCTGGATAATCGGCATGGAACCGCAAAGAAGAATTGGCAGAGCGCCATATATTGCTTAGGAATTGTCATTCCTAATAGCCTTATTAGCTGCGCAGAGGCGGCGAGCCCTCCATCACAACAATGCTTGATCGATCCCACGCGCAGTGCGCTGAAGAGCTCTTGCCATGATACGCCGGCGCGTGGCGATCGGCCTGGGCTTGGGAACCTTGCTTGCGGTGGGATCCGCCTCCGTGGCCCTCGACCTGAAGTCGCGCGATGACGCAGCCCTGGTCGATCACACCATGGAAGTGCTGCAAAAATCGTCCGATCTGCGGCTGCTGCTGCGCCAGGTCGAGAGCGCCTCGCGGGCCTTCGCGCTCACCGCTGACGATCGTTTCGTGGCCGAGTTCCAGGATGCGCGACAACGGGTTCCCGCGGCGCTCGCGGATCTGCTCCACGCGGTGAACGACAACGCGGCCCAGGTCACCCGATTGACATCCATCGACGAGGTGGTGAAGCGCCGCCTCGATTTGTCGGGCAGGCTCATCCAGCTTCGGGCCGCGAACAATCAGGCAGCGCTCGACAACCTGCTCGCGGGTGGACCCGGACGCGCGGCGATGGCGACGATCACCGCAACGCTGGACGCCTTCAATGCGGAGGAGCGGCGGCTGCTCGCGGCGCGCACGGAAACCTCGCAGCGCACCGGCGCGTGGCTGCTGATGATCGACCTGGCAGGGGTCGGGGTGCTGCTGCTGATCGCAGCCTACCTCATTCGGCGCGCCTACATGTCGGATCGAACGCTGCGCTCGTCGCTCAGCCGGTCGCAGGCCACAGCAATGTCGCTCGAGGCCCAGGCCCTGCAGCAACGTGGCGAACTCGCTGTCGCCTATGACGAGCTGCGGCGATCCTCGGCGATCCTGGAGAACACCTTCAACAGCATGGCGGAAGGCGTGCTGGTGGTGGATCCGGACGGCACCATCGTGTTGTCGAACCCGGCCGTCGGCGATTTTCTCGGAACGCAAACAGGCCGGACATTCGCCCAGATGGTGGTCGAGAACCGGTTCTTCGAGAACGACGGCATCACACCGATCCCGGACGACGACTTGCCGATCGCGACCGCCCTGCGCGGCCTGTCATTCGATCGCCGCGAGGTGGTGGTGAAGCCGGCCGATGGTCGTGCACAGGCGCGGCTGATGGTGAGCGGGCGGCCGTTGCGCAATTCTGCGGGCGCGATCAGCGGTGCCGTGCTGGTGTATCACGACGTCACCGAAGTGCATGAAACCGAGCGACTGCTGCAGCAGGCGCAGAAGCTCGATGCGATCGGCAAGCTCACCGGCGGCGTCGCGCACGACTTCAACAACATGCTGACCATCATCACCGGGTCGATCGAGGTGCTGATCGACACGGTGCAGGATCGCCCGGCGGCCGCCGAGCTGGCGGCGTTGATCAGCAGGGCCGCCGACCGCTGCACCGAGCTGATCCGCCATCTGCTGGCCTTCGCACGCAAGCAGCCGCTGCGGCCGCGCGACATCGACGTCAATGCGACCGTGCAGGACATCGCCAAGCTGCTCCGGCCGACGCTGGGCGAGCAGATCGAGATCAAGGCGATTCTCGCCGAGGAGGAGCTGGTCGCCCATGTCGATTCGGCGCAGCTCGCCAATTCGCTGGTGAACATGGCGATCAATGCCCGCGACGCGATGGCCGATGGCGGCAAGCTGCTGCTGGAGACGCAGAGTGCCGCGCTCGATGCGACCTATGCTGCCGCCAATCCCGGCGTGGTGCCGGGCCGCTACATCATGGTCGCCGTCAGCGACACCGGCAGCGGCATGCCGCAGGAGGTGCAGAACCGCGCTTTCGAGCCGTTCTTCACCACCAAGGAGGCCGGCAAGGGCTCCGGCCTGGGGCTCAGCATGGTCTACGGCTTCGCCAAGCAATCAGGCGGGCACGTCAAGATCTACAGCGAGGAGCATCGCGGCACCACGATCCGGCTGTATCTGCCGCCGGCGCAGACGGCGGAGCAGGTCGCCGCCGAGCCGGACATCGCGCTGCCGACCGGCCATGAGACGATCCTCGTCGTCGAGGATGACCCGCTGGTGCGCAGCTTCGTGCTGGCCCAGCTGCAGAGCCTCGGCTACACCACGCTGTCGGCCGCGCGCGGCCGCGAGGCGCTGGCGATCGTCGATGGCGACCAGCCGTTCGAGCTGCTGTTCACCGATGTCATCATGCCCGGCGGCGTCAGCGGCCGGCAATTGGCGGAGGCGGTGCAGGCCAAGCGCCCATCGGTCCGCGTGCTCTATACGTCCGGCTATACCGACAATGCGATCCTCGAGCACGGCCAGCTGCTCTCGGAGGCGCTGCTGCTGCTGACCAAGCCGTATCGCCGCGCCGAGCTCGCGCAGATGGTGCGGCGGGCGCTCAGCCCCGCGTCGCCAGCGCCACTGCGGCCAGCGTGAGCGCCAGCGCGGCCAGCTGCCCGGCCCCCAGCGGCTCGCGGAGCGCGATCGCCGAGGCGACCACGCCGATCACCGGGACGGCCATGGTGCCGATCGCTGCCACCGAGGCCGGCAGCCGCGCCAGCGCCGCGAACCATGTGACATAGGCGACGCAGAACTGGATCACCGTCGAGTAGAACATCAGCGCCCAGTCGAGCTGGTCGAGCCTGCTCCAGTCGGACTGTTCGATGACGAGGCCCACCAGCACGATCGGCACGCAGCCGATGCCGATCTGCCAGGCCGCCGCCGACAGCGGCGGCAGCCGGATCGGCAGCTTCTTCGCCAGCACCGCGCCGAGCGCGAAGCCGAAGGCGCCGCCGAGCACCATCAGGATGCCCGGCAGTTTGTCGCGGCTGGCCGCCAGGCCGTTGCCGCCCATCAGCGCGGCGAGTCCGGCGAAGGCCAGCAGCAGCGCGAGCACGCGCAGCCAGGTCGGCCGCTCGCCGAGGATCGGCCAGGCCAGGATCGACGCCCAGACCGGCATCGTATAGGCGATCAGCGCCGCCTCGCCGGCCGGCAGCCACAGCAGCGCCAGCCCCATCAGCACCATCCACACCGTGACATTGAGCAGCCCGGCGATGATCAGCCGCGGCCAGACCTCGCGCGGCACGGCCAGGCTCTGGCTCCTGAGGATCGCGAGCAGCGCCAGCAGCGCCGCGCCGACCACGCCGGTGCTGCCGCGCAGCGTCAGCGGTGGCAGCACGCCGACCAGATGCTTGGTGACGGGCCAGTTGAAGCCCCAGCCGAGCGAGGTCACGGCAAGAAACATCAGCCCGGCGGGCGTGATCCGCCCGCTGGCCTTCGGCGTGTCTGTCATGGAATCACCGGCGCGGTCTGCAGGATTTGCAGCTTGCCGGCGTTTTCCCGGCCACACCAGGGATTGTGGGGCATGCCTGCCCCGCACCAGCCCGTAAGTGGCCGTGAGTCGCGCCGATGCAACCGGAACACATCGTTCGCAGACGAATAAATTCCTGCCCTGTGAACAGCGGGGCGAAGCCCTGTGGATGACATCGCCGGCAAATTTTTTCAGTTTCGAATCCGCGAGGACTCGCCGATAGTTACGGCCATCACGATACCGGCAAATGGCCTGTTATCCCCCGCTTTCCCCCATATTTAGTGTTTGGTTTAGGAACCCGTACTAGTCCTTGACGGGCGGAGCGGAGTCGTCCTAGCTTCCGGCCCGGTTCGGCGCTTGATCGCGTTTGAAGTCTCGCCGGCCGCTTCCCAGAAGGGTTCGAGGACAACCACGCCATCCGGCCACAAGGCCCGGCGTGCGCGGCCTCGGCTGTCCCGCGCCGGGACGGAAGCGGACGGTGTCCTGCAGGGGAACCCACTAGATGTGGGGGCTCCTCTGCAGCGAGACGGGAGCAGGATGGCGCGCCTGGTGCGTGGTGAGCGTGAGGCGTCGAGAGCGTGAGGCGTTGAGACATGAGGCGGAGCGGGCAGCGGACGGGCTGCGCGCGCCGGCGACGAAGACGGGGCGAGACGCCGGACAACGGCGCGGCGGCCTGCCGCCTTCGAGGCAGAACAGAGACGGGCCGGGCGACCGGTTGAACTGCGGCGGCAGGCGGGTGTCCCGGGATCGGGACTCGCCAGCCGCCGCCCTTGGATGCAATGATCCCGGCCGCGAACGCGGTCCGGCAAGAACAATTGGGGCTCGCGATGCGGATTGAACGGCGCAACACCACCGAAGGACAGTCACCCTATGCAGGGATCGACTTCCGCCTGACCACGTCCGAGATCAAGAATCCGGACGGCTCGGTGGTGTTCCGGCTCGAGAATGTCGAGATCCCCGAATTCTGGTCGCAGGTCGCCTCCGACGTGCTGGCGCAGAAATATTTCCGGAAAGCCGGCGTCGCCGCGCGCCTGAAGAAGGTCGAGGAAGAGAGCGTGCCGTCCTGGCTGTGGCGCTCGGTGCCCGACACCGACGCGCTGGCCGCCCTCCCCGAGACCGAACGCTACGGCAGCGAGCGCTCCGCCAAGCAGGTGTTCGACCGCCTCGCCGGCTGCTGGACCTATTGGGGCTGGAAGGGCAACTACTTCTCGTCGGAAGAGGACGCGGTCGCGTTCTATGACGAGCTGCGCTTCATGCTCGCCAAGCAGATGGTCGCGCCGAACTCGCCGCAATGGTTCAACACCGGCCTGCACTGGGCCTATGGCATCGATGGCCCCGGCCAGGGCCATTATTACGTCGACTACAAGACCGGCAAGCTGACCAAGTCGAAATCTTCCTACGAGCATCCGCAGCCGCATGCCTGCTTCATCCAGGGCGTCGAGGACGACCTCGTCAATGACGGCGGCATCATGGATTTGTGGGTGCGCGAGGCGCGCCTGTTCAAATATGGCTCCGGCACCGGCTCCAACTTCTCCAGGCTGCGCGGCGAAGGCGAGAAGCTGTCGGGCGGCGGCCGCTCGTCCGGCCTGATGAGCTTCCTCAAGATCGGCGACCGCGCTGCGGGCGCCATCAAGTCGGGCGGCACCACCCGCCGCGCCGCCAAGATGGTCGTGGTCGACGCCGACCATCCGGACATCGAGGCCTATATCGACTGGAAGGTGAAGGAGGAGCAGAAGGTCGCAGCCCTCGTCACCGGCTCCAAGATCAACCAGAAGCACCTCAAGGCCGTGATGAAGGCCTGCGTCAATTGCGAGGGCTCCGGCGACGACTGCTTCGACCCCGAGAAGAACCCGGCGCTGCGCCGCGAGATCAAGCTCGCGCGCCGCGCTTTGGTGCCCGACAACTACATCAAGCGGGTGATCCAGTTCGCCAAGCAGGGCTATAAGGACATCGACTTCCCGATCTACGACACGGATTGGGATTCGGAAGCCTATCTGACGGTGTCCGGCCAGAACTCCAACAATTCGGTGTCGCTGAAGGACGACTTCCTGCGCGCGGTCGAGACCGATGGCGATTGGAGCCTGATCGGCCGCACCAACAAGAAGGTCGTGAAGACGCTGAAGGCGCGCGACCTCTGGGAGAAGATCGGCCACGCCGCCTGGGCCTCGGCCGATCCCGGCCTGCACTTCAACACGACGATGAACGACTGGCACACCTGCAAGGCGTCCGGCGACATCCGCGCGTCCAATCCGTGCTCGGAATACATGTTCCTGGACGACACCGCGTGCAATCTGGCCTCGGCCAATCTGCTGACCTTCTACAACACCGAGACCAAGCATTTCGACGTCGGCGCCTATGAGCATCTCTGCCGGCTCTGGACCGTCGTGCTCGAGATCTCCGTGCTGATGGCGCAGTTCCCGTCGAAGGCGATCGCCGAGCTGTCCTACGAGTTCCGCACGCTCGGCCTCGGCTATGCCAATATCGGCGGCCTGTTGATGACCATGGGCCTGTCCTATGACTCGAAGGAGGGCCGCGCGCTGTGCGGTGCCCTGTCGGCGATCATGACCGGCATTGCCTACAAGACCTCCGCCGAGATGGCCGGCGAGCTCGGCCCCTTCCCCGGCTACAAGAAGAACGCCGCGCATATGCTGCGCGTCATCCGCAACCACCGCCGTGCCGCCAAGGGCGAAGCGACCGGCTATGAGGCGCTGTCGGTCAACCCGGTGCCGCTCGATCACGCTCATTGCCCGCAGGTCTCGCTGGTCAGCCACGCCATCCAGGCCTGGGACGACGCGCTGGCGCTCGGTGAGGTCAATGGCTATCGCAACGCCCAGGTCACCGTGGTCGCCCCCACCGGCACGATCGGCCTGGTGATGGATTGCGACACCACCGGCATCGAGCCTGATTTCGCGCTGGTGAAGTTCAAGAAGCTGGCCGGCGGCGGCTACTTCAAGATCATCAACCGCGCGGTGCCCGCGGCGCTGCGCGTGCTCGGCTATCGCGAGAGCGAGATCGCCGAGATCGAGGCCTATGCGGTCGGTCACGGCTCGCTGTCGAACGCCCCCGGCGTCAACGCCACGACCTTGAAGGCCAAGGGTTTCACCGACGAGGCCATCGCCAAGGTCGAGAAGGCGCTGCCAACCGCCTTCGACATCAAGTTCGTGTTCAACAAGTGGACGCTGGGCGAGGACTTCATCGTCAAGCAGCTCGGCGTCTCCGCGGACGCGATCGCCGCCCCGAATTTCGAGCTGCTGTCGGCCATCGGCTTCACCAAGCGCGAGATCGAGGCCGCCAACGTGCACATCTGCGGCGCTATGACGGTCGAGGGCGCCCCGCATCTGAAGGCCGAGCATTATGCGGTGTTCGATTGCGCCAATCCCTGCGGCAAGATCGGCAAGCGCTACCTCTCGGTCGAGAGCCACATCCGCATGATGGCGGCGGCGCAGCCGTTCATCTCGGGCGCGATCTCCAAGACCATCAACATGCCGAACGACGCCACGGTCGAGGACTGCAAGGCGGCGTATCTGCTCTCATGGAAGCTCGCGCTGAAGGCCAACGCGCTCTACCGCGACGGCTCGAAACTGTCGCAGCCGCTCAACTCGCAGCTCATCGCTGACGACGAGGACGAGGACGATGCGGTCGAGTCCTTCTACGAGAAGCCGATGGCCGCGCGCGCCACGCAGGTCTCGGAGAAGATCGTCGAGAAGCTGGTCGAGCGCATCGTGGTGATGCGCGAGCGCGAGAAGATGCCGGATCGCCGCAAGGGCTACACCCAGAAGGCGGTCGTCGGCGGCCACAAGGTGTACTTGCGCACCGGCGAGTATGATGACGGCCGCCTCGGCGAGATCTTCATCGACATGCACAAGGAGGGCGCGGCGCTGCGCTCCTTCATCAACAACTTCGCCATCGCGGTGTCGCTGGGTCTCCAGTACGGCGTGCCGCTGGAGGAGTATGTCGACGCCTTCACCTTCACCCGCTTCGAGCCGGCCGGCCCCGTCCAGGGCAACGACTCGATCAAATACGCGACGTCGATCCTCGACTACGTGTTCCGCGAGCTCGCCGTCAGCTACATGTCGCGCTTCGACCTCGCCCATGTCGACCCGTCCGAAAGCAATTTCGACGCGCTCGGCCGCGGCGTCGACGAAGGCAAGCCATCGGAGGACGGCCCGAGCCAGCAGGCCGCGAAATACGTCTCGCGCGGCCTGACCCGCTCCCGCACCGACAACCTCGTGGTGATGCGTGGCGGCTCCTCGTCACCCTCCCCTGCAGGGGGAGGGTCGATCGGAAACTCCGCTTCCGATCGGGGTGGGGTGAATCTCACCGCCCTCTCCCATGCCCGCGCCGGCGATTCCATCGACGGCGCCGTCGCCCTGAAGCAGGAGCCACAGCACGACCTCTCGCCCACCGAGAAGCTCGAGGCCCTGCAATGGAGCAAGGCCGGCACGGCGAACACGCAAGTCGCCTCCAAGGCCGAACGCCGCGCCGAAGCCAAGGCCAAGGGCTACGAAGGCGAGATGTGCTCGGAGTGCGGCAACTTCACGCTGGTGCGGAACGGCACCTGCATGAAGTGTGATACGTGCGGCAGCACGACGGGGTGCAGCTGATAGCAATTGGCTGTTACTATCGTGTATTTCTCGACGGATCTGCGCAGCAGAGCAAATGACAGCTGCGCAGATCCGGCAAATACGCAACGATGACTTTAAAGATGGCGAACAAACTCTTTCACGTCTTCATCAGCTCGACATACGCTGACCTTCAGGAGGAACGTCAGCGCATAAGCGAAGCCCTTTCGAAAGCTGGTCACGTTCCTGAAGGAATGGAACTATTTCCAGCGTCAAGCCAGAAGCAGTTCGATTTTATTAAGCGCATAATCGATCGCTGTGACTACTACGTGATCGTCTTGGCCGGCCGGTATGGTAGCACCCTCCCAGACGGAAAGAGCTTCACCCAACTGGAATACGAGTACGCTCTTCAAAAAGAGCTACCTACACTTGCATTTCTGAGATCGGACTTAAATCAGCTTACCGTAGCGAAAGTCGAAGCTGATGCAGAAAAATCTCGACGCCTTGATGAACTCCGAAAACGTATCGAACAAAGCAGTTTAGTCGATTATTGGACCGCCCCCGACCAACTGGCCACGAAAGTAGTCGCAGCGATTGCACAAGAAGTCGCGGCAAATCCCGGAATTGGCTGGATTAGAGGCGACAGAGCAGCTTCTGATGAACTGCTTAACGAAATAAACGATCTTCGCAAGGTCAACGACGAACTAAGGAGCGCACTAGCCCAAGCGCAACCACGCATCTCAGTCCCCAATCTAGCTAAGCTCACCGATACATTTGAGATTCATTACGAATACAAAACCAACCGCTCGGACCTTAAAAGAAGCTCGACTATAAAACTCACTTGGCAAGAAATTCTAGCGATCGTCGGGCCAGGGCTGAGAACGACATCGAATACGTCGGCAGTCCATACGGCACTTGACAGTTACCTGAAGGATGTCGCGCGTCATTCTTATAGTTTTGTATCGTTTTCAACGACGGACAAGAAGCGGATTCTCAACCAACTTGAGCTACTAGGCTATGTGAAAGGCACCATCTACAATCTTCAAGGCGGCGGACAAGGCCTATTCTACCAACTTACCAGCAACGGCGTTGCGGAAGTTGTTCGACTAAACGCCGTCGTTTCAAATACATTGGAAAACACTGAGAGCGTAGAACGGATTGGCGAAGCGTAATCCGCCGGTTGGCCGGACGTGCACCTCCACCTCTTCTCCGATCTCCACGCCGACATGGCCGACATCAAGCCGATCGAGCCCCTGCCTGGGGTCGATGTGGTCGTCGTCGCCGGCGATGTCTGCGAGGGGGCGGTGAACGGGTTTGCGCGGCTGCGCGGGATCGTGGCCGAGGACGTGCCGATCGTCATGGTGATGGGCAACCATGAATACTATCACCGCACCTACCCCGAGGAGCTGAAGCTGGCGCGCGCCGAGGCGGCGCGGTTCGGGTGCATCTGCTGGAGAACGACGCGGTCGTGCTCGCGGGCGTGCGCTTTGCGGGCGCGACGCTGTGGACCGACTATGCGATCTTCGGCGCCGGCTCCGAGGTCCACACCATGGCGGTCTGCCGCGACCGCATGAACGACCATCGCCGCATCACCTGGCGCAAACAGCCCTGGCTGCGCTTCCGGCCGCAGGAGGCGCTCGGCCTGCACCGGACCTCGCGCACCTGCTCACGGGTCTCCTGGAGACGCCGTTCGACGGCCCGACCATCGTCGTCACCCACCACGCCCCCGGCTGGGGCTCGGTCGCCGAGCGCTATCGCAACGACCGCGTCACCGCCGCCTACGCCTCCGATCTCTCGGCGCTGATCCTGGCCACCCAGCCGACGCTGTGGGTCCACGGAATTACGGTGACGCTGCACTTTACTGACTGATCCGCATTGTCTGACCTCATCCGGCATGACCGGGTTCAGACCCCGGCCATGCCGGACGATTCCCTCGCTCAGCGCAACCCGCCCGTCACGTGCAGCGTCTCACCGGTGACATAGGACGCATCATCCGAGGCGAAGAACGCGACGGCGGCGGCGATCTCCTCGGCCTTGCCGACGCGGCCGAGCGGCGTGGTGGATTCGATCCATTTGCGCATGTCGCCCTCGTGCAAGCCAGCCGCGACGACGCCTTCGGTCACGATCATGCCGGGATTGACGGTGTTGACGCGGATCTTGCGCGGCGCGAGCTCCTTGGACAGCACCGCGGAGATCGCGTCGACCGCCGCCTTGGTCGCGCTGTAGACGGCGGTGTTCGGCGGCGTCAGCGTCGAGACGCCGGAGGAGATGTTGACGATGCTGCCGCCCGCCGGATTGAAATGCCGCGCGGCTTCCTGCGACACCAGCAACAGGCCGAGCACGTTGAGATCGAACTGGCTGTGGAAATGCTCCGGCGTGATGCCGTCCAGCGGCGCGAAGGCGTAGACGCCGGCATTGTTGACGAGGATGTCGATCGGGCCGAATGCCTTGACGGTCTCGGCGACCACGCCCTTCACCTGGCCGGTATCGGTCAAATTGCCGCCGACGGCGACCGCCTTGCCGCCCTTGGCGGCGATCGCGGCCACCACGCGTTCAGCGCCCGCTTTGCTGGCGCTGTAATTGACGGCGACCGCGGCGCCTTCCGCCGCCAGCCGCGCCGCGATCTCGGCGCCGATCCCCTTGGATGCGCCGGTCACCAGCGCCACCTTGCCTTCGAGTCTCCTGGTCATCTTGCTCTCCTTGCGCCGCGGCGCTCATTCAATTGTTCAGAACTAGTGAACTATTGAACCGGCGCAAGGGCGTCGCTATATGATTTTTCATGGCGCCCTTGTTTCACCCCTCGCGGGAGGACATCACATTGGCCGGCGTGCTCTCGGCGCTGGCCGATCCGATGCGGCTGCGCATCGTCAAGAGCCTGATGCAGCAGAACGACTGCATGTCCTGTATCGAGGCCGCGCCCTGCCCCGATATTCCCAAATCGACGCTGTCGAACCATTTCCGGATCCTGCGCGAGGCCGGCCTGATCCAGACCACCAAAAAAGGCGTCGAACACCGCAACGTCGTGCGCGAGGCCGACATCAACGCCCGGTTTCCGAAGCTGCTGAAGACGATCGTCGGCTATGCCGAGTAACCGCAGCGGAGAGCGTGCCAAGGCGCGCGGCTGACCAGCCGCCCGGCTTTTCACCCTCGCATGTCATGCATCGTCATTGCGAGCGAAGCGAAGCAATCCGGGGCCGGCAAAGACTCTGGATTGATGAGCTCCGCGCGCAACAACGGAGACAGGTCGCGGTCGCGCCGCCGCTACTTCTCCTCCTCCATCGTCACCGCCACGGCGCCCACCGCCGACAGGCGGACCTTGCCGCCTTCGATGTCCGCCACGAGGCCCTTGTCGATGAAGTGATGATGCCCCTTGTGGCTGCCCTCGCCGCTGTCCTTCCTGGTCAGCTTGATGCGGTTGCCTTCGACGCGGTCGACGGTGCCGACATGCGCGCCGTCGGCGCCGATGACTTCCATGTGTTCCCTGATGTCCTGCATCATGGAGCGCTCCGTGGCTGATGCTCTGGGTCGAGTTGCGTCAACCGGCGGATCGGGCATGGGTTCCTTGCGACGCCTGCGCAACACGGAGGCGTGGACCGGCCCCGCCACGCGCGGAGAGGCCATGCGCATGAACGCCGATTTCCAGCGTCGTCTCAAGCTGATTTGCCCTGTCCAGCACTTCGGCAAACACTAAACCTATTTCGCCGTTACCGAATTCGTGATTGTCTGGCGGCATCCCGGCCCGCCGAGAGGGGCGCATCGCGATCGTCACGAGACGTGGGGCCGGAGATGCGGTGGCCGTGGACGGGCTGCAGCGGGCGTGGTGCTCGCCGACGAACAGCCATTTGCGGACGTGAACACGCGTGGTCCTGGCGCCCCAAGGCTGGCACCCCGAGGCTGGCGCCAAATCCGCGGGGGATGATGATCCCGCTGATGACGGTGGCTACAAGCCGGACACCGGGGAGCGCGCCATAAGCGTGAAAACCATCGCGGGGAATGCCGAGAGGCCATGGGCGCGGCCGGCGCCCGGCATTCCCCGCGCCCTCTTCTCACGAGGGGCAATTCGGAGCACGCCTCGGCGCCGCGGGACCGCTTTCCTTTGTCAGCCTGCGCTGATCCGCCCACGCCGCTGTTTGTCAATGTCAGGACGAGGTGAGGACGGCCCGCGCGACGTGTCGCCTCAGGCGCGACGCACCGTGCCGAGGAAGCCTTCGACGGCCACGCGGAAGCGGTCGGCGTCATCGGACATCCGGCGCACCGAGGCGACCATCGCCGCGCCCGCATTGCCGGTCTGGCGGTTGAGGGCCGCGACCGAGCCGATCGTGTCGGTGACGGCGCGGGTGCCCTGCGCCGCCTGCTGGAAGTTGCGCGAGATCTCGGTGGTGGCGGCGCGCTGCTGCTCCACGGCCGCCGCGATCGCCGCCATCTTCTCGTCAATGCCGGAGATGTTGTGACTGATGGCGCGGATCGCCTCGACCGACTCGCCGGTCGCAGCCTGGATCTCGCCGATCTGCCGGGTGATGTCGTCGGTTGCGCTCGCGGTCTGCGCCGCGAGGTTCTTGACCTCGCCGGCGACGACGGCAAAGCCGCGGCCCGCCTCGCCGGCGCGCGCCGCCTCGATGGTCGCGTTCAAGGCCAGCAGGTTGGTCTGGCTGGCGATCGCGGTGATCATCTTGACCACCTCGCCGATGCGGTTGGCGGCGCGGTCCAGCATTTCCACGGTGGCGTTGGTCTGGGCCGCCTTCTCCACCGCCTGGCGCGCCTCGGCGGCCGAGGCCTGCACCTGCGCCGCGATCTCGGAGACCGACGCGGTCAGTTCCTCGGTGGCAGCAGCGATGGTCTCGAGATTGGTGGTCGCGGTCTCCGCGGCGCTGGCGACGGCGGCGGTCTGATCGGTGGATTCGTCGACCAGCTTGCGCACGTCGCTGGCGCTGGTATCGAGCTGGCCGGTGGAGGTGCTCATGCTGACGATGACCGCCTGCACCGTGTCGTCGAAGCTCCGGCAGGCGCTGTCGATCGCCTGCGAGCGCTCCAGCCGCTTGCCCTGGTCGAGCTCGCGCTCGCGGGCCAATTGCTCGGCGGTGGCGGCGCTTTCACGCAGGCCCTCGAGCGCGGCGGCCATCGCGCCGAACTCGTCGGCATGAGCAAATTGCGGCACCGGCGTCTGGTAGTCGCGCTGGCCGATGCGCTGGATCGCCTGCATCAGCGCGCCGACCGGGCGCACCAGGCGGACGCGCACCGCACGCAGCGCGGCGCCCGCGACCAGCAGCGCGGTGATGAAGGCGATCGACTGCACGATCAGGCTGCTCAAGGCGGCCGCCTTGATCGCCTCGGCGCGCGCGATCGAGGCGTCGAGCGCGGTCATGCCGATATTGATGATGCCCTGGAACGGGCCCTGGCAGAATGCATTCCACTCCGGCGCCGGCATCGCCGGCTTGCCGCTGCCGTCGAAGCTTTTGGCGAGCTGGTCCATGCGCTGATGCGCCGCCTCGACCTCGGCGCGCGAGGTCTTGACCACGGCGGCGAGATCCGCGCCGCCGGCGCCCGCCAAGAGGTCGTCGAGACTGGACCAGCCGGCCGCGACGGTGCCGCGCCATTGCGCGATCGAGGCCTTCTGGGCGTCGTCGAGCGGCTTGGAGCTGTTGATGTTGGGCCGCATCGCCGAGCATTGCAGGCCATAGCGGTCGCGCACCTGCCAGGCCAGGCGGCGCGCCTGGACCATCTTGGCGATCGTCGGATCGGTCATCCAGGCGCGGTTGGAGACGGCCAGCGAAGCCGCGTTGGCGGCATCCAGCGTCTTGGTCATCGCGTCATACCAGGGCTGAGTGCGGCTCAGCACACGCTCGGCGCGCGGCTTGGCGGCCTCGTCGAACAGCAGCCGGAACTGCGGCTGCGTTGCCTCCCAGCTCGCTTTCAGCCGGCTGATCAGTTCATCGCGCTCGGGCATGTCGACGCCGGCCAGCGCCGCGAGGATGCCGTCATAGCCCTTGGCCTCGACGCCCTGATACTCCGTGAGCCTGGCGCGCGGATCGTCCTCGCTGAGCAGCACGCTCTGCATGTCGCCGCGGCGGGCGCGCATCACCAGCACGTTCTGGAAGATCGCCTTGTCGGCCGCCGTGAGCTGCTCCGTCGCGACGCTTTCGCGGTAGCGGCCGGCAGCGCCGCTCATCAGGATCGCCGTGGACACCAGGATGCCCGCCGCCAGCACCGACAACAACACCATCAGCAGGGTACTGACCGAATTCCTCATCGCGCACCGCCTTACCGCAGAAAGTGGCAGCATGACCCATTTGCGCAAATTCTTCCTTAACCATGGACCGGCACACCCCTGCCCGAGGTCCCGCCTTGCCGAACGTTCCTGCTCGACGTCCACAAACCGCGCGCAAGCCGCGCCGCGCCCAAGGCCGGCTGGCTCAAGGCTGGCGCGCCCTGCGCCGCGATACGGGGCGATATGCTCAGCGCGGCGCATGCTGGTTGCTGCGGACGGCGGGCGCGACGCCGCGCTGGCTGAAGCTGACCGTCGGGGTCGCATTGGCGCTCGGCGTCCTCGCGCTCGCCAATCTCGCCTATCACGTCGTGCGCAAGCCGACCGAGCTGTTCGTCGTGACCGGCCACGCGCTCGACAAGGAGCCGGAGGAGACGTGGCGGCAATATGGCTCGCTGTTTCGCGAGAGCGCAACACGGGCGATCACCCCGGAGCTGCTCGCCGCGCTGGCACAGACCGAAAGCTCCGGCAACCCGGTGGCGAGGACCTATTGGCGCTGGCGGCTCGCCTGGAACCCGTTTGCGCTGTATCAGCCGGCCTCGAGCGCCGTGGGCCTGTTCCAGATGACCGATGGCGCCTTCGCCGACGCCGCCCGGTTCTGCATCCGGGATCACGAGGTCACGGCAGACGATTGCGGATCTCCGAGCCTGTGGATCCGCGCCTGGCCCGTGCATGCGGTGGCCCTCACGGTGATTTCGCTCGACCGCCAGGTCGCCGCGGTGCTCGCGCGGCAGCCCACCGCAAAGCCGACCGCGCAGCAGAAACAGGATCTCGCGGCCGTCATCCATCTCTGCGGCGCCGGCCCTGCCGCGGGCTTCGCCCGGCGCGGCTTCAAGCCCGAAGATGGCGAGCGCTGCGGCGACCATTCGGTCGCGAGCTATCTCGCCAAGGTCAACGCGATGAAGAAGCTGTTTCAGAAACTTGCAGCAGGTCAACGGACCTGAATGGGCATGGCATCGGCGGAAGCGCTGCACGCCCGGTTCCGCGTTAAGCACGTCGCATGCGCGGCTGTGGTCAAGCCCCGCGCGTTAACACATTGGCAACGAACTGCCGCGCATTTTCAGGGTCCCATTCATGTAGGAGTCACCATGTCAGAGATCGGCATTCCCGGCGCGCGCATCCGGTCCTTCGTCGAGCGCATCGAGCACCTCGATGGCGAGTTGGCGGAGCTGAACGAGCAGAAGAAGGAAGTGTTCGCCGAGGCCAAGGGCGAGGGCTTCGACGTCAAGATCCTGAAGGAGATCATCAAGCTGCGAAAGCAGGACCAGGACGAGCGCGACGAGCACGAGACGCTGCTCGACACCTATCTGCGCGCCATGGAAGCGGCAGAGACCGAACCGGCCAAGGCCCCCGAACGCAAGGCGGCGTGACGGGCGCTGGCGCGACCAGCAGATTGTCGACAACGACAGCGCGCGACGCCTCGGCAACGCGCGCTGCGACTGCGGGCCAGGCGCGATTTTCCTTGCCCGGTTCCATCCGAGCCTCTAACGCTGCCCCCGCTTCTGCCAGCGCCCGAGGATGACATGACCGACGCGACGATCTGCCCGCAATGCCGCTCCGAACACGCCTACCAGGACGGCGCGCTGTGGGTCTGTCCGGAATGCGGTCACGAATGGAGCGGTGATGCGGTTGTCGCCGCGGAGGATGAGACGAGCATTCGTGACGCCAACGGCAACGTGCTCGCGGATGGCGACAGCGTCATCGTCATCAAGGACCTCAAGGTGAAAGGCTCGTCCTCGGTGGTGAAAGGCGGCACCAAGGTGCGCAACATCCGCCTGCAGGAGGCGAGCGACGGCCACAACATCGCGTGCAAGATCGACGGCATCGGCCAGCTGAATCTGAAGTCGGAGTTCGTGCGCAAGGCATGACATGCCGCCCCCTTCACATGCGCGCTCCCGGAACATTCGGCACGTCGCCGCGTTCGGATCGACAACGGGAGGATGGCCATGCTGACGGACGACCAGATCGCGACACTCGCAGATATCGGCCAGGCAATCGCTTTCTCGCCTGATCGCCAGGACGAACTGGACGGCCTGATTCGCGAAGGCTACGTCGCCAAGGACGGCGACATCTACGAGCTGACCGCGAAAGGTCAGAAAGTCCTGACCGATCGCGGCGCCGGCCTCAACGAGGCCTGAGACGCGCGGCAGCGCCGGGTTTGAAGACTTGCGAGCCTTGGAATCAAGCCCTGGAATAGCGGTATCCCGGCCCTCGGCGGCATTCCGGCCCAACCGCCACTCGACTGCGCAAACGCTGCCCGTTCTTTGGCATCGGTAAAATTCGAGGATGCGCGCGCAGCCGGACACGCATGTGGCGATGACGCTCACATCGCGAACTCATCAGCAGCATACCGAACGGCATTGTGAAACCTGCGTGATGTCGCTCGGGATTCGTCACGCTTGTGTAGCGATCAAGTAACATCCGCAACGATCCGTCCCGTAGCAACCCGGCCCACCATCATAACTTGGCATGAACTCTGCTTTCGCGATCCTTACCGGGTCCCACTCTATGGAGGCAGAATCAACGTGCTCGTCACTCTCGTCGCAATGCTCTGCAACGGCCAGCTCTGCATGGAGAAGGTTGTCACGAATAGCGAGATGTCCGGCATCACGATGACGTCGTGCGCGGTCAGTGCACAGATCGGAATCGCCGACTGGATGTCCAAGGGTCCATATCACGAGTGGCGCCTGCAGGGTTACAAGTGCGTCGCCGGCAAGTACGTGCCGAAGACCCACGCCTGATCGGCTGGCTGGCGGGCGGTCGACCGTGCCTGCGCGGCACGCGCCGCCGCGGTCGACCGCTCGGACCACCACCTGTCGAATGTTCGACGCAGGCGGCGTCATGTTTGGAACGCGCCTGGACAAAGAACGAGCCGTTTGCGTGAAAATCGGCCCGGATCCCGTCCTGATCGATGCTTTCGGCACCTTTGCGGATGGCCCACTTCCTGCAATGTCCGCCTGGCTAAACAGGGGATGGGATCATGCCGTTCTATAGCTTCCACTGCGCCAATTGCGCTGCAGACGTCGAGTTGTTGATCGGAATATCCGAACGACCGGTGTGCCCGGGCTGCGGCGGCCGCAAGCTCACCCGGCTGCCGTCGCTGCCCGCCCCTCCGGCCCGCAGCCCCGGCCTGATCAGGGCCGCGCGCGCACAGGCGGCTCGCGAGGGACATCTCAGCAATTTCAGCCGCGCCGAACGGAAGAAGCGCTGACGGCCCGAGCCGGCGGTGTAACGTCAATCCGACGTGATCTGCACGTCCGGCACGTCGTCCTCTGGGTCGTCGATGTCGAGGCCGTCCTCCTCGTCGAGATCGATGCCGGACAGGCAGACATCACCATCGTCGATCACCAGCTTGATCGCGGCCAGAGCCGAGCCCTGGCACGGCCCGATGAAGCATTTTCCGGTGTCGAGGTCGAAGCGCGCGCCGTGCTGGCCGCAGACCAGGAAATTGCCTTCCTCATCCATGAACTCGCCGGCGCGCTGATCGAGACGGGCGCCCTGGTGCGGGCAGGCATTCTCAAAGCCGTAGAAATGATTGCCTTTGCGGGTGACCAGGATCGGCCACGGCTTGGCGGTACCGTCCGGCTCCCGGCGCTGGAGAACGAAGCCCCGTGCGCCGCCATCGTCCACCTCATAGGTCGCACAGATTGCAAACAGCGTCTCCATCACCGGCCTCCTATGGCGGGTCCCCGACATCGTGGCGCCACGCTGTCGAAGCGCAGCAAGCGGCATGCCAGCCGGTCGCCGGAGCCCCTCCGTCCTCACCCCATGGGCAGGCCGAGCCTGCCGATGCCGGGGAATTTGAGCGCCGGCCGGCGCACATCCACGCCGAGAACGCCACCGAGGACGTTCAGCTCAAGTCCTTCGATCCACCCCACGGTGACGCCGAGATAGCCTCCCAAAGACACGAACAGACCGGTGCCAGAGGCGGTGCGCCCCCACCACCCCGCATAAGGAAAGTCCTTGCCGATCGCGGTCGGCGGCAGCACCGCGTTCAGCTCCGGCACGGCGTTCAGCGCGGCCTGGACGAAGGTGTTCGAATTCGGCCCCGGCCAGGCGTTGTAGTCGCCATAGGCACGGAAACGATAGGTCTCGATCACATTGCGGATCTTCGGAATCACGCGCTGGGCTTCGTTGCCATCGACGGCCAGAACCGTCTCCGGCACAGCTCCGAACCAGCGCCCATCGGGAGCGAAACCATCGACGCGGATCGGTTCGCCCCACGCCGTGTAGTCATAGCGCGTATAGCGTGGCGCGCCCTTCTCCTTGACGACGATCCAGGTATGGACCGCGAAGATGCCGCGCCACCGCACTGTGCGCGCAGCGAACACGCGCACCAGCGCATCGGCCTGTTCGGCCGGAGAGGGGAGCAATCCCGCACTAGACCGATCGGCGCTTTGCCAGTTGCCGCGGCGATCATCGCGCAGATAGTTCGCGGCCGAGAGGGACAAGGGGGCGATAATGAGCAGCAGGAAGACGAGCACGAGCTTTTTCACGACGGACGAGTTGCTGGAGATCCGGAGGATGACCCTCATGTAGTCGTCCTCGCGGCTTCTGCCACTGCCGCAGTGACCCATCAGCCTGATCCAGACATGCGGAACCGGCTTCCAAAGCGAGCGACCTGAAACTGTGAGAACGGTGATGGGCGCCGAGCTCTCGCAACGGCTAAAGCCGCAAAGTCACGCAGGGCCCCGTCTCACGGCGCTCCATTGCCGGAGAGAATCTGCGCCACCCCGCCGAATCCGCGGCGAAATGCATCGTCGAACGTCACGCCGCGGAGCTGCCAATGATGCTGCTGTCCGTCGGCGTCGAGCTGCCACTGGGCGATCCAGCCGAGCTCGCGGTCGTCCCATGCCAGTTGCCCAAACAGCCTGACCTGAACGCCGGGTAACACGGCCCCGAGGCTCGCCGGGGTCGGAGCGCCCTGATCGGCACGGCCAGAGCTGGCCGTCGCGAGCTCTGACGCCGTGGGCAGAGCGATGTCGAGGCCGCGTTTGGCCGCGGCCGCACGCAGCGCGTCACGCTGCAGATCGGAGCGCCGATCATCCGCGGCGACAAGAAAGCGGCTGCCGCCGTAATTCATCGCGACGATCGTGGCGACGACCGGACGCGCCGCAAGCCATGGCTTGGTCGCCAAGGTCCCCAGCAGAGCGTCGATCTTGGCGTGATCGAACGAGACCGTGAGATCGTAGGAACGATCGCGCGTGCCCTGCTCATCGTGCTTCGGCTTCCCTGCCTTCTGGTCGTGATAGTCGAAGCCGGTGACGAAGTCGCCGGCCCGCGCCTTGAACGGCGTCAAGCGGGCGTCTCCGCCGAGCTGATAAGCGCCCGACACCTTGATCAGCACGTCTTCCAGACAGGCGGAAAACGCGACCTCACGGTTGTCCGGCCCCTGGCCGGTCACAATCGTCTGAGCGCGGTAGAGATCTTCGGTCCCCGCGCTGGCGCCATGGCAGAGACCGACGATCAGCCAGAGGCCAAGGCTCCAGGCGACATATCGCAGCACGCTATCCCGCGATCGCATCTCGTCCTCAGCTCAGCACGGATGCGCTATTTCTGGCGGTCGAGCTTGATGATCGTTTTGGTGTTGCCGTCCGACGTGGAGAATGTGACGCGATCGCCGGCGTGAACGTCCTCGACCATCGCATTGTCCTTGACCTTGAATTCCTCCGCCGTCGCCGCGGCAGCCGCGCCCACGGTTCCATTCTGAACGCGCTTGATGGCAATCGTTCCATTCAGACGATTGATGCCGGTCACCACGCCGGCAGCGCCCTGCTCCGCAGCAAGGACAGGCAGACTCCACGCGAGAACCGCGGCCGTGGCCAGGGTGATGGTTGCTGTCTTCATCGCTGTTCTCCTGCTGTGATATTCGCGGCAGACAAGACGCCACGAATCCCTTTGGTTCCGTCGATCACTTTGTACGTCTGCAGTGTAACCGCGGATGAACGCGGCTGTTTGACGCGCCGCAAACGTTCATCTTTGTGGCGTTCATTTGTGACGCTCGCTGCGCAAGCATTCTCCCCACCAACATCACCGCGATTCACGATCCGGCTGCCGGAGACTGCCAAGACCGGGATCGGCAATCGCCTTGCCGCGCCTATGTAGTTATCCGCGTATGATTTGTCATCGCCAGGCACCAAGTTCGATGGCATGCGGCGCGATGTGCTGATCAGCGCTGTAACGCCGGGTTCATCATTGCGTCATCATGCGCCTTGACAGCGTCTGCGAGCGGGAGGACGATCGTGTCGCTGCTCGTCTGCAGTGCGCTTTCTGTAGTGGCCGTGAGTGACAGATCAGCCATCGCGGATTGACGGCGAACCGACGTGGCGGGAGGTCCAATGACTCCACCTCAGTACCGACTCCGCTGAGTGCGACGGCATCGCTTCGGACCGTCGCATAGCGGCAAATTCACGAACGGCACGCCGGGGCTCGGCTTAGAGGGCTGCATCAGCGAGGCATGGCCCCTTGCCGACCCGGCGTTGGCCGTCGGCTCGACCAATGCCATTGGTGAATATCAACTGTAGCTTTTATCGGCCGCAATCGGTGCCCTTGCGAAGGCTGCAGTTGTGGTGCGGCGCAGGATGCCGGGTGCGCATGTCACCGCAAGATTGATCATCGCCGACGCATCGCTTCCTGCAACTGCCAAATCAACCGATCTGCAATCAGAATGGTTTTGAGGACCAGCTTCCGCGGCATTTCGGCGCGACAGCGGGAGCGACCCGCTGCGCGCAATGCTGCGGCCAATCGCAACTACTTGCTGTAGTCGTAGAAGCCCTTGCCAGTCTTGCGGCCCAGCTGGCCTGCCGCCACCATTTCCTTCAACAGTGGCGCCGGGCGATATTTCGGATCGTTGAAGCCGTTGTAGAACACTTCCATCACCGACAGCATCGTATCGAGCCCGATCAGGTCCGCCAGCGCAAGCGGGCCGATCGGATGATTGCAGCCGAGCTTCATGCCCTCGTCGATGTCGGCGGCGGTGGCGATCCCCTCAGAATAGGCAAAGATCGCCTCGTTGATCATGGGGCACAGAATGCGGTTGACGGCGAAGCCCGGACTGTTCTTCGCGGTGATCGCGACCTTGCCGATCCGTTTGGCGAAATCGGCAGCGGCCGCATGCGTGGCATCGGACGTCTGCAAGCCGCGGATCAGTTCGAGCAGCGCCATCATCGGCACCGGGTTGAAGAAGTGCATGCCGATGAAGCGGTCGGGCCGGTCCGTCGCGGTCGCCAGCTTGGTGATCGAGATCGACGACGTGTTGGTGGCGATCAGCGCCTCCGGCTTCAGGCCCGCGCAGAGATCCCTGAGGATCTTGAGCTTGAGCTCCTCGTTCTCCGTTGCAGCCTCGATGACGAGATCGCAGCTCGCCAGCTTCGCCTTGTCCGTGGTGCCGGTGATGAGCGACAGCGCCTTGTCCTTGTCGGCGGCGGTCATCTTGTCCTTCTTGACCAGACGATCGAGGCTCGAGCCGACTGTCGCGAGCCCGCGCGCCACCGCCTGCTCGGAAATGTCCACCATCACGATCGGTACGCCCGCGGCCGCGCAGACCTGCGCGATGCCGTTGCCCATGGTGCCTGCTCCGATGATGCCGACTGTCTCAATCATTGCTCATGCCTCTCTCAGGTCGTCCGGGCGACGCCGCCCGCGCTCGCCTGCTGCTTAACAGGCTATCGCATCAGCGGGTAGACCCTCGCCAGGCGCATCGCTGCGACCGCGAGCCAGTCAAACATGCGCCGGCTGACCTTCTCCCACCCGGCGGAAGGCATCGCGGATCTCCGACAGCAGGGTTTGCACGCGGGCCAGATTGGCCCGCGCTGTCGGCACCAGGGCCTTGACCCAGAGGTCCGGCAGCAACGCCTCCGGGAGCACCTCGATCAGCGCTCCGCTTCGCAGCCCTGGGGCCACCACCTTGCGCGAGACCACCGCAATGCCGCCACCGGCACTCAGGGCTTCCACCAGCAGCCCGTTATTGTTGGTCAACAGGCGCGGCCGTACCGCGACGGTGGTCAGACCGCTCTTGCCGTCGAAGGTCCAAACCGACCCCATCGGCGTAAACACCAGACAATCGTGATCGGCGAGATCACGGATGTGGCGCGGCTGGCCACGCCGCGCGAGATAGGACGGCGCGGCACACAGCACACGTGGAAAGGCCAGCAGCGGCTCTTCGATGACGCCATGAAACGACGACGGCATCATCGTCAGCACGATGTCGAATCCCTCCTCGACCGGATTGACGGTGCGGTCGACCAGCACCGCCTCCAGGACGACGCGCGGATATTTGATCTGAAAGCTCGATAACAGCCGCGGCAGGTCGATCGCCATTGGCGACCCCGGTGCCTTGATGCGGATGTGGCCCTCGATCTCATGCGGCGATCGTTTCACGCCGGCAGCCATCTCGTCATATTCACGGACGATCTGCTGCATGGTCTCGAGATAGCGTTCACCGATCTCGGTGAGCTGCAGGCGCCGCGTGCTTCGTCGCAACAGCTTGCATTTCATCGACCATTCGAGGTGGCTCACCCGCTTCGTCACGACGGACGGCGCCAGCCCCAGCTGGCGGGCCGCTTCGGAGAAGCTTCCGTTCCGGGCCGTCGCCACAAAGGCCTTCATATTCAAAAGGCTATCGCTCATTTCATCCAATCCGGAAAAAATGTTCTGCCAAAATAGCCTATTCTCCCTCCTTTTCGAAGCAAATAGCTTGCAGCTGCAAACTGCTCCGGCTGTGGACGCGCCTCCAAGGTTGTGTCCGGGTCGGTCGCTCCGCCCAGAACGATTGGCCGCCGTCGGGCGGTTTGCACAAGCCGTCACCAAACGAACGGCAGAAGGGGAAGGAGACCATGAGCTCAACAGCGGTCATTGACGTCAGCGACGTCATCGAGCACCAGCGCCGCAACGCCCTGGTGCTCAAAGTCGTGACCCTATCCACCATCATGATGTGTCTCGACGGTTATGACCTGCACGCGATGGCGTTCGCGGCCCCGTCCCTCATCCGCAGCTGGGGCATCGACAAGGCCACGCTCGGCATCGTGTTCAGCGCCGGCGTGTTCGGCATTCTCGTCGGCGGGTTGATCTTCGGCTATCTCGGCGACCGCATCGGACGGCGTCTTTCGATCGTCGCGGCTACCGTGACTTTTGGCGGCTTCAGCCTGCTGACAGCGTGGGCCGGTGATCTGAACATGCTTATCGCGCTCCGCTTCCTCGCCGGCATCGGGATCGGCGGCCTTGCGCCGCTGTGCTTCTCGCTCAATCTCGAATATGTGCCGAGCCGTTATCGCGGCACCGTCGTCGCCATCATCATGCTCGGTTATGTCGCGGGCGGCAGTGCCGGCGGACTCATCGCCGCCTGGCTGGTGCCGCATCTCGGCTGGCCGATCGTGTTCTGGATCGGCGGCGTGCTGCCGCTGCTCGCCGCGATCGTCAGCTTCTTCAGCCTGCCGGAATCTATCAAGTTTCTCGTCGCGCAGGGCCGGCAACCCGACGAGGTCGCGCGCATCGTCAACCGCATCGCGCCCGGTCTCAACGCGCAACCGACCAGCCGCTTCGTGATCCGGGAGGACGAGCCCACCCCGGCCGGCAGCGGGCCGTTCGCGCGCCTGACCGCCTTGTTCGACGGCAGGCTCGCGGTCATCACGCCGCTGCTGTGGGTGGCCTATATCGCCAGCTCGATGACGATGTTCTTCCTCAACAGCTGGACGCCGATCCTGGCGGAAGCGTCAGGCTATTCGCCGGCGCAGGCTGCGTTCGGCCTGTCGATGTTCAGCCTCGGCGGCTCGGTCGGAGCCCTGCTCGCCGGCTGGGCGCTCGACCGCTTCGGCGTGCTTGCGATCGCCGCCGTCCCGATGATCGCCTGCCCGCTGGTTGCTTCGCTGGGGTTTGCCGGCTTCAGCGACGCGGGTTTCCTGACCGCGATGATGTGCGTCGGCTTCTTCGTCGTCGGCGGCCACCAGGGTCTGAACAGTGCCGTGGGGCAGTTCTATCCGAGCGCCAACCGCGCGACTGCCGTCGGCTGGGCGCTCTCGGTGGCCAAGATCGGCTCGATCGGCGGACCGTTGATCGCCGGGCTGCTGATCGCCCGGCATCTGCCGGCGTCGAGCCTGTTCGTGCTCGCGGCGCTCCCGCCCCTGGTCATGGCGTGCTGCGTCGTCTCGCTGGGGCTGTCGCAACGTCGCCGCAGCCTCGCAGCTCCTGAACCGGACAAGGTCGATCAGGCCGCGCCGGCCTGATCGCTGCAGCGCCGACACGTTCTCGTCAGATACGGAGCCGACCATGAGAATGCCCTATGGGGGTGCGATCGATTGCGACCTCCACGTTGCCGCACCGACCATCGCCGAGCTGCTGCCCTTCCTCGACGACTATTGGCGCGACCAGCTCGTCAACCGCGCCATCGACCGCATGCCGTTTGCGATGATGAGCTATCCGCCCAATGCGCCGATCAGCATGCGCGCCGATTGGCGCAGCACGCCGGCCGCCACGCCGCTCGAGACTCTGCGCGCACAAGCGCTCGATCCGTTCGGCGTCCAATGCGCCATCGTCAATGTCATCCATGGCTGCGTCGCGCTGCATCATGACGACATGGCCGCCGCGCTGTGCCGCGCGGTCAATGACTGGCTGCGTGTGCAATGGCTCGACCGCGAGCCGCGGCTGCGCGGCTCGATCCTGATCCATCCCCAGGACATCGCCCAGGCGGTGGCCGAGGTCGAGCGTCTCTCATCCGACAGCCGCTTCGTTCAGATCCTGATGCTGGCGATGGGCGAGCGGCCGCTCGGCCGGCGCGAATTCTTCCCGCTCTATGCCGCCGCGGAACGCCATGGGCTGGTCGTCGCCGTCCATGCCGGCAGCACCTATCGCTATGCGCCGACCATCGTCGGCTGGCCCTGCTATCAGTTCGAGGACTATGTCGCCCAGGCGCAGGCGTTCGAGAACCAGACCGTCAGCCTGATCGCCGAGGGCGTTTTCCAACAATTTACTAAGCTGAGATTCGTCTTCCTCGAATCCGGCGTCAGCTGGCTGCCGGTGACGATGTGGCGCACCGACAAGACTTGGCGCGGGGCTCGCCCCGAAACACCCTGGGTCGACCGCTGGCCATCCGAGATCATCCGCGAGCACATCAGGCTCACGACCCAGCCGTTCGACGCCCCCGACGCCACCGCCGTCGCGCAGACCATCGCGCGCATCGGCTCCGACGACATGCTGCTGTTCGCGACCGACTACCCGCATTGGCAGTTCGAGGGCGACGACGTGCTGCCCGACGGCGTGCCGTCCGCCACCCTGCGCAAGCTGCTGATCGACAATGCGCAGGCGACCTATCCGCGCCTTGCCCAGCAGGCGCTTGGCGCGGCCGCCACGATCGAGGAGACGATCCGATGAACGCACCGTTCCGAGAGCAGCGGGCGCGACAGACCCTCGCGGTGGTCGACTGCGACATTCATCCCGCCCATCGCACGCCGGGCGAGCTGCTGCCCTATCTCGAGCCGCGCTGGCGCGAGCACTATCAGACTTACGGGGTGCATGTGCGGCAGGCGCTGTCGAGCACGCTGATGTATCCGCGCATGATGGCAGCCGGCATGCGCTCCGACGCGCTGCCGGCCAGCGGCCCGGCGGGATCGGATCTGGACATGCTGCGCAGGCAGCATCTCGATCCCGTCAATGTCGAGTTCGGGCTGTTGATGGCGCTCAGCAAGGGCGGCATGGAGGAACGCAATCCCGAATTCGCCGCAGCCATGTCGCGTGCCACCAATGACTGGCAGATTGACCGTTGGGTGCGGCAGGAGCCGCGGCTGCGTGCTGGCATCGTCGTGCCGCAGGAGTTCCCCGAGGCTGCGGTGGCCGAGATCGAGCGCTGCGCCGCCGATCGCCGCTACGTGCAGATCATGCTGTCGTCGCGACCGTCCGATCCGCTGGGCCATCCCCGCTATTGGCCGATCTACGCCGCGGCGGAACGCGCCGGATTGCCGATCGGCCTGCATCCGGTCGGCTACAATGGCGGACATCCTTCGACCGGCTCGGGATGGCCGACCTATTACCTGCAGGAGCATTACGTCTTCGTCGCCTGCATGGAGTCGCTTGCCGCGAGCTTCATCCTCGGCGGCGTGTTCGAGCGTTTCCCCGGCCTGAAGGTCGTTCTGGTCGAAGGCGGCTTCGCCTGGGCCCCGGCGCTGGCCTGGCGCATGGACAAGCACTTCGACAAGTTCCGCAAGGAAGTGCCGCATCTGAAGCAGCGGCCCTCCGACTATCTGCGCCGTCACATCTGGTGGACCACGCAGCCAATCGAGGAGCCGGAGCAGGCGCGCCATCTCACGGAGATCATCGACTGGATCGGCTGGGACCGCCTGCTCTACTCGTCGGACTATCCGCATTGGGACTACGACAATCCGAGCTTCTCCTTCAAATTCCCGATGACCGAAGCCCAGCGCCGCCAGATCTTCAGGGACAATGCAATGGCATTGTATCGCCTGTCATGAGCCGCCACGTCGTCTGTTCCGCCGACGAATTGCCGCCGGGCGCGCGCCGGACCGCCTTCATCGACGGCCGCGAGATCGCACTGTTCAACGTCGACGGAAGGCTGCATGCGCTGCTGAACCGCTGTCCGCATGGCGGCGCGCGGATCTGCACCGGCGTCATCACCGGCATCGCGCAATCCTCTGGTCCCGGCGACTATCGCCTCGAACGCAACGGGGAATTCCTGCGCTGCCCCTGGCACGGCTGGGAGTTCGAGCTCGCCACCGGCCAGTCCTGGTGCGACCCACGCACCACGCGGCTGCGCAACTACGACGTCAAGCGCGAGACCGGCGGGAACCTCGTGAAAGGCCCTTACGTCGCCGAGCGCTACCCCGTCGCGATCGAGAACGACTACATCATCATCGAGCTCTGACGGCGGCGCTGACCGCTGGAACGGAATGCAACTCGCTCTCGTTGATGGTCCGCTCGGTGGCGCGACGCTGCCGGGTTCGACCGCAGCGGAGGCGAACGACATGCACGGCGGAGCGGCAAGCTTTTGGGGCTGGGGCCTCGGCATCGTCATCCTCGGTCTCATTCTCGCTTACGCCGCGACGCGCGCCGGACGGTTGCGGCCGGTCGGCGTAGCCGTCGACAAGACCGGCGCGCTGCTCATCGCCGACGACGTCGGCAACACCGTCTGGCGCGTTACCGCGTCGGGCAGTTGATCTGTTGGAGTTCCGACAGCGATGGAGGAGACAATGGGACTAGCTCAATACGCCGTGGTCGCGGTCGGCGATCATTGGAGCGTGCTGCACGACGGCAACACGCATGGCGACTTCGCCACCCGGGAAGCGGCATTCGAGTCGGCGGCCGCAGCGGCCACCCTGGCGCTCAAACAAGGACATGAGGTGCATCTCAGCGTCCCAGGCAACGATCCGGAACGGTCGAACAACTAACCATCGCAGGCCGCAAGACGGTTCCCTCGCCTTCCGCTCATCGTGAATTGCACGCTAACGTGTGTTAGCGACACCGGCCGGACAGAGTCACAGACTCCTGTTCAGTGAAACAGGAGTTCGCCCATGCCCCTCAAGAGAAACCGGCGCAAACAAACAATTCCATTTGCCGAGCGCCTGCAGCAGGCCGCCACCGCGGCGCGTGATGCTGCGAAATTGCTTCCGGCCGGACAGGAGCGGGATTCGCTGTTGAAGAAGGCGCTGCAGGCCGAAACGGCGGCGCACATCAATGAGCTGTTGAGCGCTCCGCGCCTGCAGCCTGCAGATCGCTAGAATTTACCTGGACGTCCCGCCGCCTGGCCGCACCGCTGGCCACGTATTCTGTCCCCCGATCCAGGAACCCAGTCCCGCCCGCAGGCTTATGAGTGGGAGAACTTGCCCGGCGAGGTGAGGATGGCGCGGATCGTGGTCGGCACATCTGGGTGGCACTACGCATCCTGGCGCGGCGCCTTCTTTCCGTCCGGTCTGCTGATCCGCCATGAGCTGCCCTATTACGCCAGCCAATTCGAGACCACCGAGTTGAACGGTGTGTTCTATCGAACACCGACTGAAGCTGCTGTCCGCAGCTGGCACGATCAGACAGGTCCGGACTTCGTCTTCGCCTGGAAGGCGTCCAAGTTCATCACCCATTGGAAGCGTCTGTCGGCGCGCTCGGTCAACAGCCTGGAGCTGATGGAAAGCCGGCTGGCGTTGCTCGGCGATAAGGCCGGCCCCGTGCTGTTTCAGCTGCCGCCGCAATTCCAGCTGGATGTCGACAGGCTCGCCGGATTCCTGGCGCTGCTGCCCCGGCATCGCCGCTACAGCTTCGAGTTCCGTCACCCGAGCTGGTATACGTCAACGATCCTGCGCCTGCTGAGAGATGCCAATATTTCGCTGTGTCTGTCAGACCATCACGACGCGCCGGCGCCGTGGCGACGGACCGCTGATTTTGTCTACGTGCGGGGCCATGGACCGGGCGGCCAGTACCGCGACAACTATCCTGCTGCCACGCTCGAAGACTGGGCCCGGCGACTCCGTGGATGGTCCGCACACGGGATCGACGTCTACGTCTACTTCGACAACGATCAGAAAAGCGCGGCGCCCGCCGATGCGTTGCGCCTGCGCGCGTTGCTCGAACGTCGCCGCAGCCGTTCACCGCGGCTGGGGCGGCGGTCCTCCGCGGAACCTCGTGCCCAGCCTTCGGTTTAGTTCCCGATCAGCGACATGTTCGAGCTCCAGTCCAACCGGCTGGGTGAGGAAAAAGGCAACGCGCAGGAAAAGAGCTTCGCCGCCCAGACGATGAAAGAGCACACCAAGACCTCGAGCGAGCTCAAACGCGTGGTGGAGCCGACAAGATCAAGATGTAGCGTCCCACGGCGCTCGACGGCGCGACATGACGCAGAACCCCGCCAAGGGAAGTGAGACACGGATGAGGAGCGCGCCCTGACGCGCCGGGCGCGTCTCAGGCTGCACGAACCGACCCGAGGAATCGGGTCACCTCGCGCTTCAAACGGCTGCTTTCACCGGCGAGTGATTGGGCGGCGTTCAGGACCTGCGCCGACGCCTGACCGGTCGCACTTGCGCCGCGCTGCACATCGGTGATGTTGGCGGACACCTGCTGGGTGCCATGCGCGGCCTGCTGAATGCTGCGCGAGATTTCCTGGGTGGCGGCGCCCTGCTCTTCCACAGCCGAAGCAATCGTCGAGGCGATCTCGGACATCTTCTCGATGGTCTGTCCGATGTCCTTGATCGCGGTCACGGACTCCTGCGTCGCCGCCTGAATGCCGTTGATCTGCTGGCTGATCTCGTCGGTGGCCTTTGCGGTCTGCTCGGCCAGCGCCTTGACCTCGGACGCCACCACGGCGAAGCCGCGACCGGCTTCGCCGGCGCGCGCCGCTTCGATCGTGGCGTTCAGCGCCAGGAGATTGGTCTGGCCCGCAATCGAATTGATCAGCTCCACGACATCGCCGATGCGGCTGGCGGCCTTGGCGAGTTCGCCGACCCGGTCGTTGGTGCGCTGCGCCTGCTGCACCGCCTCGTTAGCGACACGTGCGGAATCCTGCACCTGCCGGCTGATCTCGGTGACGGAGGACGACATCTCCTCCGTGGCTGATGCCACCGACCCGACGTTGGTGGATGCTTCTTCCGACGCAGCGGCGACGGTGGTGGCGAGCCGCTCCGACTGTTCGGCTGTCGCGGTCAGCGTACCGGCCGAACTCTCGAGCGCCGTCGACGCCGACGACACGACCTCCACGATCTCGCTGATGATCGCTTCGAATTCGCGCGTGATGACGTCGACCCGCTGGCCGCGCTGGATCTTGGCTTCCGCCTCGGCGGCGGCTGCCCGATCGGCGGCCTTCTTGGCCAGCAGCGCATCCTTGAAGACCTGGAGCGAACCGGCCAGCGTGCCGATCTCGTCCTGGCGATCATTGGCGGGAATAATGACGTCATCGCGGCCGGCGGCGAGATCGCCGACGACGCCGGTCAATGCCGCCAGCGGCGCGATCACGCGACGGCGCAGCATGAAGGTCACGACGGCGAGCATGCCGAGCAGCGCCAGCACGGCAGCGCTTGCCAACACCAGCTTCAGCTGCGCGTCGTCGCGCTCGGCTTCGGCGCGGTCGCGTGCCTCGGCCAGCGCCTTGTCGCGAACGGCCAGAAATTTGAGGATCGCCGGAACCACCAGATTGCCCAGTTCGTCGGGCGTCAAAGAATAATTGCCGTTGCTGCGCGAGGCTGCGACCTCCTTCTCGATCAGCGGTGCGGACTTGCCGAAATAGGCATCGACCGCCTCGCTCATGATCTGCACGACTGCGGGAGGATTGCCGACCTGATCGATGCTGGACTCGATGCGTTCGCGGTTCGCTTCGACGCGGCCCTGCGCGCGGTCCATGGCCGAGATTTCGGCGGCGGTCAGCGGTCGCTTCGCTCCGAGCACCGGCGATAGCATCGCGGCGCGCCCGCCAGCGGTGAGCCGCAGATCCTGGGCCGTGCGCGCCATGCTCAGCAGCGGCGTCAGCGAAGGATCCGCCGCCGCCACCCGGCTTTCCAGCCGGTTCAAGAGCGGCTCCATCATCTTCAGGCTGTCGGAGATGCCCGGCAGCGCGCCGCGGGTCGCGTTCTGATCGCGCGAGCTCAACGGCACCTGAACGGCGCGATCGACGATGCTGCGGACGTCGTTGAGCCTGGCCATCCCCTTTGCCAATCCATCGATGATCGGCTGGCTATCGGAGATCGCCTCGATCGCGTTGCGGGCTTTCGCAAAGGCCGCATCGGCCTGCTGCCCGGATCTGGCGATCGCTTCGAGTTGCGCCGGATTGGCAACGGACTCCTGGAACAGCGTGGTGGCATAGGGCGTGCGGAACCCGGCAATCGCCTGCCCGGTCAGCAGCACGGCCCCGAAGGCGTCCACCGACCGGATCGCCTCGGTCTTGCTCGCATAAGCGCGATACTCAGACACGACGATCTCGCCCCCGAGCACGCAGGCGAGGCCCGCGACCGAGAGCATCGAGACAGTGAACAGCTGACCGACCCGCATGATGCACCCTGATTTGATTGATCGGTTCAACCTAGGCAGCGCGCTCCTAAGGCTGGCTTAATCGACCCGGCCCTGCCGTTAGGCACCGCATCACACGCAGCACGGACACCCGTAGGATTACGGTCGTCCGGCTTGCGCCATTGGTGATCCGATCGTGCGATCAGACCGCCTTCGCCCTCGGTGCCGCCGCAGCGCGGCAGATGCCTGGGGCGATGGAACCGATTGTCATGGAGTTTGCAGAAGTGTCTGAATTGGAACCGGCGCAGCCATGGCGCTCCAGTGACTAATGAGGTACCATACTAACATAAGTTATTGAATGCGCACCGCCTGGAACCCCTATTGGCGACACGGGGGAACCGATATTGAGCCACTTGGTTCGCAAACTTGAGAATTTCGTCCGCCTCTCTGCAGCGGACCGCCTGATGCTCAATCGCGCGGCCGCGCAGCGTGTCAGGACGTTTGCGCCGCGCACGGACATTGCGCGAGAAGGCGAGAAACCGAAGGACGTCCACCTGATCCTGAACGGCTGGGCCTGCCGCTACAAGCAGCTCGAGGACGGTCGCCGCCAGATCGTATCGTTCTTCCTGCCGGGCGACATCTGCGACCTCAACATCTTCATTCTGCGCGAGATGGACCATTCGATCGGCACCATCACCCCGGTCTCGATCGCCGACCTGTCGCGCGAGTTCTTCGACGAGATCAGCACGGGGTATCCGCGCGTCGCGACCGCCTTCTGGTGGGAGACCCTTGTCAACGCGGCGATCCAACGCGAATGGACCATGAACCTCGGACAGCGGACCGCGTCGGAGCGCATGGCGCATCTGCTGTGTGAACTGTTCTTCCGGCTGCGGCTCGCTGGCCTCGCCGAGGACAACAGCTGCAGCTTCCCTCTGACCCAGGCCGATCTCGCCGAAGCCACCGGGCTCTCGAAGGTCCATGTCAATCGAACGCTCCAGGAGCTGCGTGCCAACAATCTGATCGTGCTCAAGGGCAAGATGCTGGTATTGCCGGATCTCGAGCGCCTGATGAGCGCCGGCCTGTTCAATGCCAATTACTTGCATTTGGACCGCGAAGGACGTCAGCTCGACGCCAATGAGTGAGGCGCCGTCTGTGGTCGCGCGCGCGGATTGCGCTATGCTGGCCAACTCGGGCGCACGGCCGGGGAAGCGGCAATGGTTGAGCAGCGTGACGGTGACTTGGCGTTTGAACAGGAGGTGGTCCAGCGCCTTGGCCTGATGCCCAATTTATTCCGTCCCCGGCCATCGGCGCCGGAGACCGCCCGCACGCTGTGGCAATTCGCGAAAAGCGCCTATCTCGACGCGCCATTGCCGGCGCTGTTCAAGGAACGTCTCGCCGTCCACCTGTCGCGCCTCGGCTGCGCCCGCTATTGCGTGGCCCGCCATTTCGGCTTTCTGGTCGGGCTGGGTCATCCCGGCGGCGATCCCACGGTCCGGCCGGAGACGGTCGACCGCGCCCGCCAGTTGCTCATGCGTCCCATTGTAGATTCGGGTCGCGTCGCAGCCGCGCTGGAGCGGATGGGGACGGTGCGCGAGCTGCCGGAGCTTCCGGCCCCCTTCAGCGCGGCAGAGGCTGATCTCTTCGATGCCGCCGGGGCGCTGTTGCTGCAGACCGAACTGGCCGGGCGGGCGCGGCTCGCGCTCGGACAGGCGCTGGGCGATCGCAGGCTGGAACTGCTTGCCGCCTTTCTCACCTATCTGCGCATGGCACATTTCTGGGCCGACGCCCACCCCGACATCGCGCTGGACCCGGACGTGCTGAGCTTGATGCAATCCGATCCCGATCTGGCCACGCAGCTGAGCTGCGCCGACGCAAGACAGGGTCGTGATGCGGACCTGGCTGAGCAGCACGGGCCGGCGGAGCACATCGTCTCCAGCGCGCACCGGCTGCAGCGGCTGCAGGAGATCGACTCGGTCGGCGTGCTGTTCTTCGATCATGCCGAGGGCAGGCTGATCGACGCCAATGACGCCTTTCTCGCCATGACCGGCTATTCGCGCGAGGAGGTGCGCGGCGGACGGCTGACCTGGCAGAGCATGACGCCACCGGAATGGCAGGACAGCTCCGCGACCCAGATCGATCTTCTGCAGCGGACCGGCCGGATCGGTCCCTACGAGAAGGAATATTTCCGCAAGAACGGCGAACGCACCTGGATGATGTTCGCGGGCCGCGACCTCGGCGACGGTACCCTGGTCGAGTTGGCGATGAATATCGACGATCGCAAGCGCACCGAGGCCGCGCTGCGCGAGAGCGAGGCGCGCTTCCGCCAGTTCGGCGCGGCGTCGTCCGATGTGGTGTGGATCCGCGATGCCGCGACCATGCGCTGGGAATATCTCAGTCCCGCGTTCGAGACGATGTATGGCCTGCCGCGCGAAGCCGTGCTGCAAGGCGACCATCTCGCGGCGTGGACCGAGCTGATGCTGCCGGAGGACCGACCGCGCGTCCTCGAGGGGCTCGCCCGCGCCCGCCAGGGCGAGCGCGACAGCTTCGATTTTCGCATCATCAGGCGCAGCGATGGCAGCCTGCGCTGGCTCCGCATCCGCAGCTTTCCGATGATCGACGAGACCGGGCGGGTGCAGCGAATCGGCGGCATTAGCCAGGACATCACCGCGCTCGTGTCAGCGACCGAGCACCAGAAATTGCTGCTGGCGGAGCTGCAGCATCGGGTTCGCAACACGCTGGCGGTGATCCGCTCGATCATCCGGCGCACCGGCGACAGCAGCGACAGCATCGAGGATTTTGCCAGCCATCTCGAGGGCCGCATCACGGCGCTCTCGCGCGTTCAGAGCGCCATCACCCGCGATCCGTTTGCAGGTTTCGACCTCGCTCAACTGATCGCCGACGAGCTGCGCGCCGGCGCAGCGCGTGAAGACGAGCAGTTTTCGCTGGCCGGCCCGCCCTTGCGAATCAGGGCCAAGGCTGCCGAAAGCATCGGCCTTGCCGTGCATGAGCTCGTGACCAACGCGCTGAAATTCGGCGCCCTGACCAAGCCGCGCGGCTTCATCAGCATCGGATGGCGGCTCGACGGCAGCGAGGACAGCGGCTGGATCGTGCTCGACTGGAGCGAGACCGGCATGTCGGGCCACCCGATCGCCGCGCATCGCCAGGGCTTTGGAACGGTCCTGCTCGAACAGATGCTGCCCTATGACGTCGGGGCTCGCGTGACCAGGCGATTCGAGCCGAGCGGCCTGCGTTGCGAGATCCGGCTGCCGGCGCGGGACATCCTCAAGCGTTGACGTCCGATACAGATAGCGGGGCAGGAATGGCCGGCCAGAACGATCTTCAACGGCCGGAAATACCATCCGCATAGCCTTGGGCGCTCATTAGGAGTAAGCTGCAGGGGCGGTCGCAGGGATAGTCCCGCGGGTCCCGCAAGCGTCATGCCTTCGCCTTGGTTTGGGCGGATAGATTGGGAACGTGCGATAAGATATCGGAACTCGCCGACCGCGGGAATGAGGGAACGCAATGGCGCGCTCCGAGCGCGCGGCGCAAGTGCCAGCCGGGGTCTTGAGCCCAGTTTTTTGGCTCGAATCTCGTGCCGGGTCCTACTCTGGGTGATGCGTGACTGCCGTGCGCATGCACGATGCAGGAGTACGCGGTGCATGAGTACGATGATAACCGGTTTTCAAGTTCCATGCTGGATGCGGCCTGCGCGGTCGCGCGTCGCCTCACAAAGGCATGGAGCTGAGCCCCGCCGTCGGAGCGGACGATAACGGAGGACGGAGCGTCAATGCTTGCAACGACGACCACGAAAGACGGCGATGCGCAGCCCCATGCTGTGATCGACCCTGAGATCGTACTGGCAGCGCGCGCAGATCGTGTCACCGCAGAGCCGGACCGCCGGCCGCCGCCGCGAGCCGCAGAGATGTCCCCGCCCAAGATCGATCCCGAATCGCGACCGGCTGCGCCGGAGGCGGCGTCCTCCGGCGGGCGCAGCAGCGTCGGAACCTGGCTGGTGCGCACGGTCCTTGTGGTGCTGTTTGGCGTCTGCAGCGCCGTGGCCGCGGCCGCGTGGCAGACCTATGGAGATCAGGCCCAGGAGCTGGTTGCACACTGGATGCCGCGCATCTCGCTGATGTCGAATGCAGACCGTGACGGGTCGGCTCCTGCGGCCGCACCGCTGTCGCACGAGACCACGACGGCGACGGCCAGTGCTGCGCCGCAGGCGCAGGAGCCGGCGGCGAATGCCGCCGCCGCGACGGTCACATCGGAGCAGGTTCAGATGCTCCAATCGATGGCCCGCGACATCGCCGCTCTCAGCCAGCAGGTCAACGAGCTCAAGGCCGGAATCGCGCAGCTGAAGGCCGGCCAGGACCAGGTGGCGCGGGACGTGGCGCGCGCGGCCGAGGCCAAGCCGACCGAGCGGACCGCGGAAGCGCGGGCGTTCGACCCGCGCGCCATCGAGCAGACGCTGCGGCCCCGGCCCGCACCGCGGCCCGCCACGGCCGCCGTGGCGCCGCCGCCAGGCGCCGCTGCCGTTCCGCACCGTCCGCGCCCCGCGACCGCTGCGGTCCCCCCGCCGCCCGCGCCGATGGCCCTGCAATCGGCACCGCCGCCGCAGGGGACCACCGATCCCGATCAGCCGGTGGTGCGTCCGCCCATGCCGGTCCGCTGATGGAACTCAAGCCGCGTCTCAAAAGTGGAATGACCGGCTGACATCTCGTCAGGCTTGTCGCGCTGGCGCTTTCCGAGCTATGGAACCGCGCTGAGAGGCGCGGGAATGTGCGATCCGAAGCCAGCAAGCGACGCACAAGCACCATTGGCGAGGGATTCATGAGCCTGACCGATCCGACCATCCTGTCCACGTCTGAACTCGCAGATCGCATCGCGATCCTGCGCGACAACATCCGCCAGATCACCGAGCAGGCGGCAGCGCGCTCAGGGGCCGCGGACGAGGAGCGCAACGCGGAGCGACTGGCGCAACAGAGCGACGAGCTGGAATTGCTGCTCAAGGAGCAGGAGCGCCGCCTCGGCAAATAGCAGGGCGGCGCCGGCCGCGGCCGAATCGCGAGATCAAATCGCGAATGCTGCACTGCGCTCATCATTGCCGCCGTCGCGCCCAGCCGCTAGCCTCCCGGGAAACAAACGGGAGGATCCGAGACGATGCGACACGGTCTGCGTTACACCTTGGCCATTGCGGCGCTGTTGATGGGCGCGGCGTCAGCGAGCGCCGAGCCGCGCCAAATGTACACCATGATGGTGCTGGAAGCGTTTGCAACCAAGATCGAATGCCCGGGCATTGACGTCGTTTATCAGGACCTGGTCCAGAAGGCGCAGGAGATGCACATGCCCGATGGGACGACCGAAAAGGTCCGCAACGCCATCGCCTATATGCATACCGGCGGTAAGATGGGCCAGAAGCAGGATGACGACGTGATGGCCGAGGTGGCCATCGCCACACAGGCCATCGACATGGATCAGCGCCGCCTGGGCATGACGAATTGGTGCGAGGAGCACAAGAAGACCCTGGCCGGCTTCATCCGCACCAAGGGCTGATTGACGGCGACCAATGCCGACGAGGACACGCGGCGCGTCTCCGGCCCTCTGGGCCGGGCGCGCACGCTGAATGAGGCCGGGCTGGAACCCGAATGGCCGCCAGCGCTTGGCGTTGCAATCGTGACGCTTGCATCAGCCCGGCGCGGAGGTCGACCCATGCACATTGAAACCGGCTTTCTCTTCGACCTCGACGGCACGCTCGTCGATAGCGTCTATCAGCATGTGCTGGCCTGGAAGAGCGCGCTCGATGCCGAGAACATCGAACTCTCGGTCTGGCGCATCCATCGCAAGATCGGCATGAGCGGTGGCCTGTTCACCAACCAGCTGCTGCGCGAGACCGGCTTTGCAATGGAACCGGAGCGGATCGAGCGCCTCCGGCGCGCGCACGCGGCTGCCTATCAAGCGCTGGGACGGCAGGTGCGTCCCCTGCCCGGCGCGCGCGATCTGCTCGGCTTCCTGACCGATGCGGGCATCCCCTGGGCGATCGCCACCAGCGGACGCATGGAAACCGCCGCCGTCAACCTCGCAGCGCTCGGCGTCGACCCCAAAGCGAGCCCGGTGGTGACGCGCGACGAGGTCCGCTACGCCAAACCCGACCCCGACCTGTTCCTCGCCGCGGCTGCCCGTCTTGATGTGCCGATCGAGCGCACAATCGTCGTCGGCGACAGTATCTGGGACATGCTGGCAGCGACGCGCTGCCGCGCGCTCGGCGTCGGCCTGTTGAGCGGCGGTTATGGCTCTGAAGAGCTGCGCCAGTCCGGAGCCATTCGCGTTTATGAAGATCCGGCCGACCTGCTCGGCCATATCGACGAGGTCGGCGGCCGGCGCTAGCCGCGACGCCTGCTCAGGTCTGTGGCCCCGACAGCGAGATGTCGCGCTCGGCGCGAAACACATTGGCATAGAGATTGGCGATCCACTGCCGGCCAGTGGACGTCATGTTGAGATAGCGGATTTCGGTCTGGATGTGCGGCGCGACGCTGTTCCAATAGAACTGCGGGTAGCGATGGACGATGTCGGCCGGCGAATCATAGCCGAGCTGGCGGTTGATGCCGACCTCCTCGAACTCGTGGTACAGCGCATTGGCCTTGCGGATGTAGTTCGGATCGCCGAGCTGCCCGATGAGATCTGCGGCGCGGACGATCGACTGCTCCTCGTCGAATTGCTGGCCGGCGAGTGGCGGAAAGCGCGTGCCTTCGATGGCGCGGGCGATGCGATCCTTGTCGAGCGGCGCCATGCCCTCGATGCGGTTGATCACGTAGAGCTTCGAGCGGTCGACATGATAGGACATCAGGCTGGCATCCGAGGAACCGCGCGGCAGGCAGATCTTGCGGCCCGCCGGATCGACCACAAACCCATCCGCATCGTCCTCGCGAAACAGACCGCGCACATAGCCAATGTCGTGCAGCAGGCATGCCATGATCACGTGAACGTAGTCGTCGGCCGTCATGTGGCTGTGCAGCGCGCGGCCGCGCAGGATCTCGTGTCCCGCCAGCGTGACCAGGAGCGTGTGCTCGACGTTGTGATAGAGCGCATCGCTGTTGCCGATGCATTCCAGCGCAATTCGGGCCGCAGCCGGAAGGAATTCGGACAGCTGGGTCTGAGAGGATCCGAAACGGCGACGCATGTAAGAGCTGAGGAACTGCTCCAGCGCCGCTGCCGCGAGCTCCGGTAAGGTCATCATCGCTGCCGCCCCGCCTCGGCCGGTCCGTGCACCAGGATGGGAGGCGTGAGTGTCATCCGTATTCGCTTGCGTATCGTTTGGCCGGTTTTGGCCCGTTCAGCATAGCCCAGGTTGCAGATGTCGGCCATACCCGGATCGCGTTGCCCGGAAAACTGCGGACGTTCGGGCGGCTAGCGGCCCCGGACCGGCAACGGCGGACGGGGCGGCCGCCCCTCGCGACGGCCGGGATTGCGAGGCTTGGCGACGCGCGCGGGCCGGTGACCGGGGGCCTCATCGACCGACAGCAGGTAGGCACTCAGCGCCGCCGCCTGGTCCGAGCTGGTCGTGTAATGCTTCTGCAGGAACAGATAGAGCGTCAGGCGGAAACGCCCCTTGGCGAGGCCGCGTGCCGAGCGGTGGCAGCTGGCGCAACCGTCCGCAAACAGGCGCGGCGCGGACTTTCCGGCATCGAGGTTTTCGGCGCGCGCCCCGCTGATGCCAATCAGCAGCAGCGCCGCCGCCAACGCCAGCCGCAAGCTGCCGGACTCAGGCCACATCTGCTTGCGGCGATTCCTCGGCCTGCATGCCGAGCGCATCGAGGTCAATCAGCGCCGGATCATCCGGCATCGGCTCGCTCTGCTGCTGTCCGCTGCCATGAACATGCATCAGCGTCTGCACCCGACGCGCATTCAGATAGTCGACATGCTGATGCGCCAGCGCCGACGGCAACAGCGCCTTGGGGAGCGCGGTCATGGTGAAGGCGGCGACACGCTTCACCTCCTCCCCCTCGCGCCATGTCAGCGGATTGAGTGTGTAGATCATCTGCCGGTCCGTCTCCGGCGGCGGCAGCTGCGCGGCCTCCGGTGGCGCCAGCAGCGCGACATTGATGTTGCCGGCCCGCGTGCGCGAGGCCGCCGTGCGTAGTTCCCAGCAGATCAGCTCGGCGGCCGAGAGCACCTCGCGCCGGATATCGTCGACATCGGCGGCGAAGCGGCTGGCCTCGTTCAACACCGCACGGCCGCGCGTGACGGCATCCACCAGCGCTGCCGCTCCGATTTCGAACCGCGGCACCGCCTGCTCGATTGCGGCGGCCACCGCCTCGATCTCATTGGCGGCGCGGTCGCGGTCGCGCTGGGCCACCGCCTCCGACAGACCGCGCTCGGCGAGAATGATCTGCTCGTCGCATTCCGCGACGGCGGCCCGCAATGTCTTGGCCTTGAGTTCGACCGACTGCATCTTGGCCTCGGCGCGATCGAGTTGGCCGTTGCTCGCACCGGCCTTTGCGAGCCGCTCGGCGGCCACGCGCTTTTCTTCCAGCGCCTGTTCGGCGCTGCGCAGCCGCTCCGTCAGCCTCTGTCGCGTGGCCTGTTTGTCCCTCAAGGCGCGCTCGAAGATCTCGACGGGGCTGAGCTCACGCTTGAAAAAGACCATGGCGACAATCCTTGGACAATCTTGAGGCGAAAAGCGCGCCGACGCCTCGGCCGCCGCGGCGAATCGACGGCCGAATCATGTTGGCGGAGTCATGCGGGGAAATTGGGTCGGAAACCAGGATGAGATGGCTCGCGTCGCGCGCTCGACCAGCGCCGACAGCGGACACGCTGGCCGGATCCGGTCCCCCTCAGGGTTAGCAAAGCCTTATCAGCTCTGATGCGGGCCGCGCATCATCTTCATCGCATCGGCGATGTGGCGCCACTCGCGCGCCTCTTCGGGATCGCCCCCATTTTCGCAGGACAGCGCCTTTTGCGCGGCCTGCGCAATCGCGGCCGCACCGTGCATCTCGAGCATCTGCCGGGCGATCGCATGAATCTGAGTTTCGGACATCATGCGGAGCTCCTGTCGCACTGGAATCCCGCATTAACCGCAATGCGAGCCTAAGGTTCCTTCGGAGGCCGCCTTGTGTGACTCTGGTCACCGCAGAAGCGGTTCCAAAAGGCAACACTGCGCCCGTAATTTACCTTACGTGCTCAATCGTAATTCCGTGTGCAGCTCTCCGCTGCTAACTCTCAGCAAGATTCGGCGATGGTGGCTGAGGAGCCAGACATGACGCAGGTCTTCTTTCACTGCTCCAATGACGATGAGATCCTCATCGATCGGCGCGGAACCGCGGTTCTCGATCTTGCTGAGGCCCGCGATCACGCGACCCGCGTGATGAACGCACTGATTTCAGCCGAGAGCGAGGAGGACTGGCGGGACTGGGTTCTGCATGTCGCAGATGACCTCGACGAAGAGATCTTCGCCGTCCCGTTCTCGTCCATTCTTGGTCGCATGCATTGAGTTCGAGGCTCAGATGTTGTTCCGTGGACCCCGTCGTCTGGCTGCACTGCGCGATCGGTGGAAGACTCTGCTCGCGCTGATCGGCGACCCCTACCGGCCCGAACGCCACTACATGCGCGGCCCCGGGCCGAAATGGCGCGCCAAGCATGGTGCCAGAAGCGTGGCATAGACGTAGAACAGGATGCGCTCCAGAACTGCGCACCATGATCTTGTCCCTTCCCTGACGAATGATGCTTTCGAAAAGCCGGCGTCCATCCGGCCGGATCCTGCGCAGCTGAAGCCGCAGGGCGCGATGCGCCAATGACACGCATGCCTGGCGATCGCCATCGTGGATCCCAGCCGCATTCTTCTCGCCACATTTGTCCGCCATTTCGGCAGCGCTGAGACGAAGGGACATCGCATGACCAGAATGTTGGCCACAACGGCGCTTGCACTCACCTTGCTGACATCGGTCACGCTGACAGCGGCGCGGGCCGACGAGCATCGCGGCGGCGATGCCGCGCTGGGCGCCCTCTCCGGCGCCGTGGTGTTCGGCCCGGTGGGCGCCGTCGCCGGCGCCGTGGTCGGCTACACCGCTGGGCCTTCGATCGCGCGCTCCTGGGGCTTCCGCCGGTCGCGCGCGGCCCGTGCGCAACAGGTTCGGCGTCCGGTCAGGGAAAGCCAGGCGGCCATGACCGACGCTCAGCAGCCGCCGCTCGCGGCAGCGCGCAACGCGCCACCACAGCCGATGACTGCTGCGGCCGCGCCTCCGGCCCCGCGCGGCCCCGTCGCACCGCCGGTGCAGACGCTCGAATAGGCCAGGTCATGGGGGCCGCTCAGCCGCCCACAGCTCAGTAGCCCCGCACGCGATCGACGACGTTCAGGAGCGGCTCGCCGCGCAGCAGCCGCTTGGCATTGTCCGCCACCTGCTGCGCGATCACCTCCCAGGAGGCGATCGCCGCCATATGCGGCGTCACCAGCACACCGGGTTCGCGCCACAGCGGATGCTCGGCCGGCAACGGTTCCTGCTCGAACACGTCGAGCACCGCACCGCGCAGATGCCCATTGCGAAGCAGGCCTACCAGATCATCCAGCACCAGATGCTCACCGCGGCTGCACAGGATCAGCGCCGCCCCTCTTGGCAGCCGGCTCAGACGCTCCGCGTTGAGCAGGCCAACGGTTGAGGGCGTCAGCGGCAGCAGCGAGACCAGGATCTCCGTCTCGCTCAGGAATGCGTCGAGCGCATCCGCCCCGCTATAGGTCTGAACACCCGCCAGCCGCCTCGGCGAGCGCGACCAGGCGCTGACGGCGAACCCAAGCTCGACGAGACGAACCGCCGCCGCGGTCCCGAGCTCGCCCAGTCCGAGAATCCCTATTCGGCGATCCCGCGCCGCGCGCTGATCGTAGCGACACCACAGCCCATCGCGCGCATTGCTGATCATACGATCGAAGTCGCGATGAAAGTAGAGCGCTCCCCACAGCACGAATTCCGTCATCGCCGACGTGATCCCGGGATCGACGATCCGGCACAGCGGGAGATCGGGCAAGGTCGGATCCGACAGGATGTTGTCGACGCCGGCGGCGATCGCATGGATCAGCTTCAGCTTCGGCATCGCCGCGAGCGCACCGGCTTCGGGCTTCCAGCATACCGCGATGTCGGCATCGCGCGCCGCCGGCTCGGGCCACGACGCGACGGCGACACCCGGCAATTCGCGCTCAAGCAGCGGCTTCATCGGATCCATGAGGCCGGGACGGCTCAGAAATGCAACGCGGATCATGCGGTCGTCACGCGGTCCGCAGCCCGCACCATTGCGCGACAAACATCGCAATCGAGAGCGTCGTCTTGCGTACGCTGTCGAGATCGACGCGCTCATCGAACGCATGCGGGCCGATGCCGTAAGGTCCGTAGCACAACGCCGGAATGCCGTAGTCGACCGCGTAATAGCGCGTGTCATTGACGGCCGTGGACAGCCGCACATCCAACGGCGTCTCGAAGACGCGCGCATGCACCTCGGCCAGCGCGGCCTCGGCAGCGCTGCCAGGCTCGCACACCGCCGGATCGGCCTGGAAGCCGCTCCACTCCAGCTCGACCGGATTCTCCGACAGGAAGCTGTCAGCGGCTTGCGCTGCGGCGAGACACTGCTCGATCCCCGCCATGGCCTGCGCCGGTGTCTCGCCGGGCAGCACGCCGAGTCGGCAATCGAGGTCGCACCAGGCCGGCGTTGAGCTCGCCCAATCGCCGCCCTTGATGATGCCGACATTGAACTTGATCGGATCCTTCACCGCGGCGAACCAGGCGTTCGACTTGGACCGCGCGTTGATCTCCTTGGTATGATCCTGGAAGGCACGGATCAGATGCATCGCCGACAGGATCGCATTGGTGCCGGTCTCCGCATAAGCGACGTGCACCGGCGTGCCGCGCACGCGCAGGCGGAACCAGATGGCGCCGACTTGGGCCCGCGTGAGCGTGTGACCGGTCGGCTCCGGGATCAGGCAGGCGTCGGCGGTGTAGCCGCGCATCAAGGTCGACAGCGCACCGTTGCCGGTGCTCTCCTCCTCGGTCACCGTCTCCAGGTGAATGCGTCCGTCCGGCACGAAGCCGGCGGTCTTGATGGCATCGAGGGCGAAGATCATCGCCGACACGCCGGCCTTCATGTCCTGCGCGCCGCGCCCGATCATCCAGCCGTCACGCACGATCGCCTCATAAGGCGGATCGTTCCAGAGATCGGTCGGCCCCTCCGGCACGACGTCGATATGACCCTGCAGGATCAGGCTGCGCCCCTTGCCCGCGCCGTCGAGCGTCGCCACCACCTGCTTGGATCCGTCGAGCGCGATATTGTCCATCGGCGCCGCCTTAGGATGGCGCATCAAGTCGACATCGGCGAGGCTGAAGCGGTCGACCTCGTAGCCGCGCGTCTCGAACTCGCCGGCCAGCCAGTCCTGCACCGGCGGTTCCGCGCCGCGCAGGCTGCGAAATTGCACGAGTTGCTGCAGGAAGGCGACCTGCTTCGCGAAGTTGGCATCGACCGCCGCGGCAAGCCGCTCCATCACGTCATTCGGCACTGCCGCCACACTCTCAGTCACGCCAACCTCCAGCCTCATCTCTCACCCTGGCCGCTGATCAGGCGGCCAGACACTTCTCCAGGATCGCGAGCCCTTCGTCGACGATCTCGTCCGACGCGGTGAGCGGCACCAGGATTCGGATCGTGCTCGCCGTCACGCCGCAAGACAACAGGATGAGGCCATTCTCGTACGCCACGCGGGTCACGCGCTTGGTCATCTCCGCATCCGGCTCGTGGCTGCCGCGCTGCTTCAGAATATCGAATGCAATCATCGCGCCAGGACCGCGCGGCTCAGAAATCGGAACCAGCGTATTGGCGCGCGAGAATTTGCTGATGGCGGCGCGGAGCCTGGCACCGATCGCGTTGGCGCGGTCCAACAGCTTGTCCTGCTCGAAGACGTCGAGCACGGCGAGCGCAGCCGCGCAGGCCAGCGGATTGCCGCCATAGGTTCCGCCCAGCCCACCCGGCTCAGCCGCATCCATGATCGCGGCGCGGCCGATCACGCCCGACAGCGGCATGCCGCCGGCGAGGCTCTTGGCCACGCAGATCACGTCCGGCTGCACGTCGTAGTGCTCCATCGCGAACATCTTGCCGGTCCGGCCGAAGCCGGTCTGCACCTCGTCCGCGATCAGCACGATGCCGTGGGTGTCACACAGCCGGCGCAGGCCGCTCATCAGCTCCGGCGGCGCCTGATGGAAGCCACCCTCGCCCTGCACCGGCTCGATGATGATCGCAGCGACCTGCGAGGCGTCGATGTCGGCTTTGAAGATGAAGTTGATATAGGACAGCGTATCCTCGACCGAGACGCCGCTGCCGGCGATCGGGAAAGGCGCATGCCAGATTCCGGGCAAAGGTGGCCCGAAGTGCTTCTTATAGGGCATCACCTTGCCGGTCATGGCATTGGCCAGCGCGGTACGGCCATGAAAGGCGCCGGTGAAGGCGATGATGCCGCTGCGGCCGGTGGCGGCCCGCGCGATCTTGATGGCGTTTTCGGTCGCCTCCGCGCCGGTCGTCAGCAGGATCGACTTGGCCGGGCCAGAGATCGGCGCGATCGCATTGAGCCGCTCCGTCAACCGCACATAGGGCTCGTATTGCAGCACCTGGAAGCAGGTGTGGGTGAAACGGTCGAGCTGGGCGCGGATGGCCGCCACCACATGCGGATGACAATGGCCGGTGTTCAGCACCGCGATGCCACCGGCGAAATCGACGTAACGCTTGCCTTCGACGTCCCAGACCTCGCTGTTGAGCGCCCGGTCGGCAAACAGCGGCGTCGCATAGCTCACGCCCCTGACGACGGCCTGGTGTCGTCGTGCCAGCAGTTCCTCGTTCGCGCCCATGGCTCAGCTCCTTGCAAAACCTAGCTGAGCCACACGCTAAGGGGCTGGCGTTCGGGAACAATCAGCTTGTTCCGCGCGACAGGTGACTTTTATGCACCGAAGGCGAGGCATGACAATGCACCGCGCCCTCCCCTGAGACCCGGCCGCCGCGGCTCGGCGCACCGTCCCGGCGGCCGGCAGCCCAGGCTCTTCGGAGAATAGTCTTCGACCGAACGCGTCGTCAGCAAGCGCCCGGCGCGATCAGCCGATCCGCTTCAACTTGTCGATTTCGCCCATCACCCCAGCCAGCTCAGCGCTCCTCTCGCGCACGAACCCCTCGAGCTCGGCAAGAACGCCGGTGATGGTTTCGAGCTTGGTGAACATCTGCTCGATCTGGGTGACGATCCCGCTATAGCCTTCGCCCGCTTGCACCAGCTGTCCGCGGGTTTCCTGGATGTTCGTGCCCAGCGACGCCAGCGAGTTCTCCATCCCGCCGATCGACGCATGCGTCCGTGACAGGCTGGAACGGGTGTCCTGGGCGAGCTTCTTGACCTCGCTCGCCACCACGGAGAAGCCGCGTCCGGCCTCGCCAGCGCGGGCGGATTCGATGGTGGCGTTCAGGGCCAGCAGGTTGGTCTGCCCGGCAATCGTGTCGATGATCTTGAGGATGTCGCGCAGGCCGTTCATCGCCTGGGTCAGGCCGGAAAACTCGTCGGCGAGCGCGGTGGTGTCCGTGGCCTTGATGGCTGAATCCGCGCTGGTCAGGATCACCGAATGGATGTCCTTGACGATCGTGTTGACGGCAGCCGTCTGCCGCAATGCGTTCTCCACCTTCTCGCTCAGCATCGCGCTGGTGCCGAGATATTCGGTCAGGCGCGCGACGATTCCGTCCTTGATCCGGTTCAGCAGGATCATGCGGTTGAGATGGCTGCGGGTGAAGTAGCTCGCGAAATTGGCGTAATGGACCGGAAACATGTCCGCGAAGGGATCACGCAGCTGCTGGCTGCGCGTGTCGAAGAACACCACGGCGGTCAGCGTCTGATTGATGTTGATGCCGAACAGCTCGCCGAAGGTCGAAAACCCCGCCGCGGGCATCGGCCATAGGCCGGACATGTTGCGCAGCGCACCCTCATTGTTGAGGCGCCGCAGGATACAGTCGTTGAGCACGGCGCCGATCGCCGGGGGCTTGCCCTGCAGGAAGGCCTGGAGGTCCTTCCGCGTCTGCTCCACGAAATCGGTCGCCTCCAGAAGCTCGAGGCGATCGCCGGAATTCACGTCGCAGAAGAAGGAAATGACGCCCGTCTCAGCGTTGATGTCCGCGACCGACCGGACGAACAGATCGGCGCCCACCTCGATCCCGAACGAGTAGCGCTGCATCTTCGACATCACGCCGGCAGGCGTCGTCTTCAGCGCGTCCGCCACGGCGTTGGCGAACGACCTGATCTCGTTGGTGCGCTCGTCGAGCACGCCGGAGGCGGTGCGCCGGTTCGGATCGGCGCCCATCACCACGAAGGACTGACCCGTCTTCTTGAAGTTCTGGCTCTTGAACAGGCTGAAGCCGCGGCCGGGAGCCATCTTCATGAAGATCATAAGCGCGTGGTTCTCGATGACGCGGCTGCCATCGAACAGATAGGTGTTCTTGAAGTCGAGCTTGCCGCCGGCGGAGCCGCCGACAAAGGCGCACGGGAACTTGCCGGCCCGATACACCGCCTCCATGACATAGTTCTCGCTCGCCGAGACGCCATCCACCAGGGTGAAGGCGAGCGTGTCACGCACGTCGATGCCGAACGGCGTGCGAATCGACGACAGCGAACGGACGATCGCCTCGATGCGCGCATCATGCGGCAGCGACGGCGCGCCCTTGCGAATGTCCTCATTCTGCAAGGGAACGGCATGGACGCTCACCGCCTGAAAGAGATCGGCCGGAAACACCTGGACCACCACCGACGACCAGCGGTTTCCGGTCGGCTTGTAGAGCGTCGCGGGCGACGCCGCGCACAGCTCGCCAGCCGTCGAGACCGCGATGACGGTCGTTGCACCGGCCAGCCTGCGGAGCTCGGAGGTGATCCTTGCGAAATCGAGATGCGGCGAGACGAAAGCGAATGCCAGCGGTGACGCTGCGCCGTCGAACTTGAAGCTGTCGGCCGAGACGCCGTCGAGCCGGTCATCCGTATCGAGGACGCGGATCAGTTGAGCATCGCGCAATTCCGGCGTCTCGGGGCCAGAGGCTCGAGCGATCACCGGCTGAGACGGCGGTTGTGAGTTTTTCGAGAACAGCGACAGCATCGGCCCAGCCTGATAACATCATCAATGATGAGTTAGTTAGACTTGGCCAATTTCGATTTGGTATATGATTTGAGTCCTGCGGTCGCCACAGCGTGAATTCCGCACCCGTACGACTACTGGCCAAGCACGGAATGATTCTCATTGTCACGCGCGGCTCTTGTCAGGCGCGTGATCGCTCCGATCGCCAGAGTGGCGACCGCTATTGCGCCAGCACCTTCTTGAGCCAGGCGCGCAGCGCGACGATGGCCGGCTCGTCCCAGCGCTCCCGGAGCGCGACGAGCTGATAGGCGCCCATATGGACCGCCGACGGCAGCACCTCGACCAGCGCGCCGCTGCGCACGTCATCCGCGACCAGCACGTCGTTGGCGAGGGCGACGCCCTGGCCGAAGCGCGCCGCCTCGATCGCCAGATGCGCATGCCATAGCCGCTGTCCGCGCAAGGTGAGGGGCTCGTGCAGTCCCGCCAGCTTGAACCAGCGCTCCCACTGCTCGGTGGACTCTTCGTGGATGAGAGAGGCCTTGGCGAGTGCGCCGATCGAGGTGAGCGCCGGGAACCGGGCCAGGAAGGCCGGGCTCGCCACCGGGAACACCCGGGGGCGGACGAGTTCCTCGGCCAGCATGCCGCTCTTGGCCGCGGGCACGTCGGCATAGACGATCTCGGCATCGGCCTCTCCGCGCTCGAGATCGGGGTGCGACAAGGTCGGCTGCAGGTTGATGTCCCAGTTGCGTGGCGGCCCGGTGAGCTCGGGCAGCCTGAGCAGCAGCCGGCGGTTGGCGAGGCCGGGAATGCACCAGATGTTCAGGGTGGGACGCGCCGCGGGGCGGACCTGCGTGGTGGCGCGGGCAATGATGTCGAATGCCTGGCTGACCTCGGCATGCAGCATGCGGCCGGCATTGGTCAGGGCGATGCCGCGGCCTTCCGCGCGGATCAGCGCGACGCCGAGGCTGCGCTGCAGGTTCTGCAGATGGCGCGAGACGACGGTATGGCTGACGGCGAGTTCGTCGCCGGCGGCGCGCACGCTGCCCTTGCGGCCCACCGCCTCGAAGGCACGCAATGCGATGAGAGAGGGCAATCGAGGTCGCGTCATACTCGCACAGTCGTCAGCCTGCGCGATCCACTCCCACCCGCCTGTCAGCAGGCCGCCAGGAAATGTCCACGCGGCAGCTGTCGGGACCACATCGGCCGTTCGGCCAATACGTCATCCGATGACCGCATGCGCCGCTCCATCGGAGTGCCGCATCGCGACCATGAGGGCGCTTCCGCGCGTTGGGCAGCTCTTAACGCCGGGCGCGGCGCAGCGCCAGCCCACATCCTGCCACACTCCCCGGGGCGCGCCGACGTTCGACAACCACCGTTAACAGCGAGGTCCGCGTCGCCGATGATCCTGAGCGTGGCGAGACCGGCAGCGCAATTTGCCTCAATGTTTCCACAATCCGGCTCTGAATCGGCAGTGCTTCGAGCAGGAGAACCCCCATGCGGATCACCCCCGTGATCTTCGTCGGTTCGCTGGCCGCCCTCGTCGCGACGGCCGCACCCGCACTGGCGAAGAATTCCCAGATACCCAAGCCTGACGATCAGGCCCCCTCCTCCGTCCCATGCCGGGCCTATCAGCAGGCTCCCGACGGAACCTGGAACGAGCTGCCTTGTCAGGGCCAAGGACAGGCGGCAAGCGCACCGCGCCGGCAGCAGTCGGTCACCAACACGCCGGGCAGCGCGGCGCGCTAACAAATGCGACGAAAAGCCGGAGCGCGGCGCGCTCCGGCACATGATCCATCAGCACAGGCTCAATAAGGCGGCGCCTTGCGCGCGCGCTGCTCCCGGCCTGCTTCGACCCACCACAACAGGTCGTCGGCAAAGCGCGGAAACGCCCGGGCCAGTGATTGGCCGGCCTCGCCGGTCGGCTTGCCCTCCGCCGACAGCGCCTGCGCGATGGGGCCGACCGCGAGCGTGCTCGACACCACCACCATGCCCATCTCCGACAAAGTGCCGTGCCAGGCGGTTGCGGCACGCGCGCCCGACAGCCGGCCGGCCGAGTAGCTCGCGATTGCGGCAGGCCGCCAGAACCATTCCTCGAGAAAATGGTCGGTCAGGTTCTTCAGCCCGGGCTGCATGCCCCAATTATATTCGCCGGTCACGAACACGAAGCCGTCGGCGGCACGGATCTTGGCTGCGAGCGCGGCCATGGCCTCCGGAGCGTCGCCCGGCTTGTACTCCTTGAACATGCGGTCGAGCATCGGCAGGCCGACCGCCTTGGCGTCGATCAGTTCGACGTTCTGCCCCTTGTCACGCAGGCCATCCACGACGAACTGCGCCAGCCGGATCCCCATCCGGTCGGCGCGGTACGAGCCATAGAATACGAGGATACGGAAGCTCATGGCAGGTCACCTCCTGGCCGGATGATCCGTGCCAGTCTACCACGCCAACGGTCTCCCGGTGATGCCGCGACGGCCGCGGGGGCCGGTCGCGTTGCCGACCGGCGGCGCATCTCTGCCGACGTTGATGGTGGTGAGGTCCTACCGTGTCACCGCAGCCGCAGCCGAGCGCTCGGTGGGCCGGCCGAACACGCTGCGGCAGCCATCGCTGAGGCTGGCGCGCTGCTTGACCATGCAGGCAATGATGCGGTCGCGATCAGGGATTTCCGACGAACAAAGGCGGAAGACGTCGCCGGTACACAGCCGCCGCTGATCGTCCTCGGTAAAGGCATGGCCCGCGCGCGGAGCTGCCATCATCGCCAGCGCGAGCCCTGCCATTGCCACATTGAAGTTTCGCATCCTGAGCCGATGAGCTCGCATCGATGTCCCCGATTTGCCCGCTGTTTGCCCTGATCACCCGCTGCTCGCGCTTGCCCGCGAAGCAGTTGCCGCCGCAGAATCAAATCATGACAGGTCGAGACGCGCCTTCAATAAGCGCTGTAGTCCCTGCACCACTATTTTGCCGGCTGTTGCATCTGCGACTCCCTTCAGCGTCCGGAACCCACGCGGCGCCGCCAAATTGTCATTAGCCGAACGCAATCCGGCCCAGCCGCGCTCACACTCTGGCGGCGTAGTAGTGGCGCACCGGGACCGTCGTCCCGGCATCGCGGGAGCAGGATCATGGCGTACACGATGATCGCGGAGCGGGAGCACCACAAGATCCGCAAGCAGCGCGAAAGCGCGCTGATCGTGCTGGCGAACGCGCAGGTCATGGAAGCCGAAGGCTGGAAGGTCGTCATCACCGACGAGGACGGCAACAGCCAGCCGCTCGCCGAGTTCGAGGCCAGCATCTCGCAGAAGTTCGCATCCTGGTACAAGCCGAAGTGCCAGCCGCCGCTGCCGACGACGGTACCCGCACCGAACGTGTTCGCACTGCCGCAGGCTGGTGATAGCGAGGCCGAAGCGATCGTGGCGGCCGAGCTTGCCGCCGAAGAGGTCGAGACCGCGACGGCCGAGGTCGATCAAGTCCCCGAGATCGCCGAGGACGATTTCGAAACCGCCGATGACGCCAATGCGGCACCGGTCGAGGCCGCCGAGCACAAGGACAGCACGGTCGAGGCCGAAGCCGAGTTGGCCAGCTAGGGCACAATCCGGAAAGGTCGGAAGCGGCGTTCTGAAAAGATCAGCCGCGAACAAAGAGATAAGATCATGATGCGGTTCCGTGGAGCCGCATCATGACCGGCTGCTGCGGCCGCGCCGCAGCAGCCGTGAGCGTCACTCGCCGCCCTCATAGAACAGTTCGAGCGGCAGCCCGACCTGGGCCTTGCCGATCCATTCCCGCGCGATGATGTTGGACGGCCCCATGGCGATCGCCGCGCGTGCATCGCGGAAGGCGCGCTCGATCGGCCCGCGATGGTAGCCATAGCCGCCGGTCACGGTCAGCGCCGACGACGCCACCTTGTTGGCCACCTCGGCCGCATGCACCTTGAACTCGGTCAGCGGGATCAGGATCTCGCTCTGCGGCCGGCCGGCGCGCCAGAGCTCGTCGAGCTTGTGCGCGAGCTCGATGCGCCAGGGGCGCAGGCTCTCGACCAGCACCTTGGCGGCGCCGAGCTCCTGCCGGATCGCCTGGTAATCCGACAGGCTCTTGTTGCGGTCCTTGTGCACGAATCCGGTCGTGTGCGCGACCGCAGCATTGAGCACGCCGCGCGCCAGCCCCTCCCAGACCGCGCCGAGGCCGATCAAATAGACCGGCGATACGCCGTCATAGATGATCTCCTTGCCCTGCCCTTCCGCGCCGAGCCGATCGCGCTTGGGCACATGCACGTTCTTGTAGCTGATGCCGCCGGAATGATTGGCGCGCACGCCGAGCGCCTCCCACGGCCTTGACTGGATTCCCTCGGCCTTGCCATCGACGATGAAGAAGATGATGTCGGCCTGGTCCTTGGCGCCGGGGGTACGGGTCTGCGCGACGTAGAAGTCGGCCTGGCCCGAGCTGGTCGTGAACGATTTGTCGGCGTTGAGCCGGTAATCCTCGCCGTCGCGCGAGGCCTCGGACAGATTGTACCACCAATGTCCGCCGGTGGCGCGCTCGCTGGTCGAGTACGTCCCGAGCAGCCGGCCATTGTCCGCCTTGAGCCAGCGCTCCTTCTGATCATCGGTACCGAACAGATTGATGGTCTGGGCCGCGCCGACATGCATGACATAGACGAGTCCGGTCGAGGCGTCGGCCTGACCGATACGGTAAGCGGCTTCCGCAAAGTCGACATGGCCGAGCCCGAGCCCGCCGAAGCGCGGATCATTGAGCACGCCGGTCCAGCCGGCTTCGGCAAGGGCCAACAGGTTCTCGCGGGGAAAGCGGCCCTCGCGGTCGTTGCGGTCCGCGTTGGCCTTGATGACATCGGCGACGATGGCGTCAAGTTGACTGTAAGGGCCTTCCTCGATCTTGCGTGCGGCAGTGCTGGTTGCCATGCGGGTCTCCTCTTGGTGTCAGTCAGGCCACGGCCTGGGTGGAATCCGGCGGCGCGGCCGCGCCGCCGAGATAGAGATGCTTGATGTCGGGGCGCTGCCGCAGCTCACGCGTGGCGCCTGTGAGAACGCTGCGGCCGCCCTCCAGGACGATGGCGCGGTCGGCGAACCGCAGCGCCACGGTCGAATTCTGCTCGGCGACCAGGATCGAGAGCCCCTCCTCGCCATTCAGCCGCTTGAGCGCGCGGAAGATGCCTTCGACCACCAGCGGCGCGAGCCCCATTGAGGGCTCATCGAGCACCAGCAGCCGCGGACGCGACATCAATGCGCGGCCGATCGCGGTCATCTGCTGCTCGCCGCCCGAAGTCAGCCCGGCGACCGAGCGGCGATGCCGGGTGAGCTGCGGAAACAGCGCATAGATGCGCTCCAGGTCGGCGCTGATCTCGCCACGCCTTGCATCGCGCCCGATCGCACCGGTGATCAGGTTCTCCTCGACGCTCAGCGATGCAAAACAATGCCGGCCTTCGAGCACCGGCACGAGCCCGGCGCGCACCAGCTGAGCGGCCGATGACGAGGACACGTCCCGGCCGTCGTAAGTGAGATGTCCGCCGGTGATCTGACCGCGCCGCGCCGGCAGCAGCGCCGACACCGCCTGCAGCGTGGTCGACTTGCCGGCGCCGTTGGCGCCGAGCACCGCGACGATCTCGCCGGCCGGAACGGAAAACGACACGTCGCTGACCGCGCGGATCGCCTGGTCATAGGTCGCCGCCAGATGCTCGACCGACAGCAGCACGTCGCTCATGATGGAACTCCTGAACTGCGCAGGGCGCTCACCGAGAGTTGCCTGCAGCCGTCCTTCGAGACGCACGCGGCGTGCTCCTCAGGACCAGGTCTGAATTTGCGGAGCGATCTAAACCCTCATGGTGAGGAGCGCCGCGCGCGGCGCGTCTCGAACCCATGAGGCCCAAATAGTGCGCGGGAGACGGGCTCCCGCGCATGCAGTCTCATTGACCGACAGGGTCATCCCCCGAGGTGCGGATCTTGATGCCGCGTTCCTGCGCATAGGCCGTCGACGACTTCTCGATGATCGGCCGCAGCGCTGCCCAGTCTGGCGAGATCCAGTCTGAGACGACCTTCCACTTGGCGCCGTCCCATTGCTGGAAGGTCACGCGGCCATTGCCCTCGTGATTGTCCCAGGTGACGTTGATCGAGTGGAACAGGCCCTTGGCGCCGAGCGCCTCGACGCGGGCGGGATCGAGAGCGAGATGCTCGAAGCCCCAGCGCACCTCGTCGCCCGTGAGCGTGCGTTTGCCAAACTTCTCCTGCGCGATCCTGACCGCCTCGACATTGAGGATGCCGTTCACGATACCGAGATTGTGGTAGACGCTGCCGATCCGCTTCTTGTCGTCGAGATTGCCTTTGCCGGCGCCGTAGACGGTCTTGATCACCTCCTGCAGCACCGGATATTCGGCGCCGGAGGCCTGGGTGGTGATCGCGACATAGCCCTTGGCGGCGTCGCCGGCCGGGATCACGTCCTCCTCGGAGTTGGACCAGACATTGCCGATGATGTGGTCGACGGGAAAGCCGACCTTCTGCGCCGTCTTCAGCGCCACCGGATTCATCACGCCCCAGCCGCGCAGCACGACATAATCGGCCTTGGCGCGGCGGATCGACAGCCATTGCGATTGCTGCTCATTGCCGGGATGCGGCACCTCGATCTGCTCGAGCTCGAAGCCATATTTGTCCGCGAGCAGCTTGTAGATCGGAATCGTCTCCTTGCCGTAAGGCGAGCCGTGATAGAGCACGACGATCTTCTTGCCCTTGAGCTTCTCGGACCCACCCTCGCGCGTCGCGATGTAATTCACGATGCCTGAGGTCTCGCTGTAGGGATTGAGCAGCAGCGGGAACACGTAGGGGAACACCCGGCCATCGGTGGAATCGGTGCGGCCGTGGTTGATGGTGATCAGCGGCACCTTGTCCTTGCTGATACGGTCGATCATCGCATAGGCGATGCCGACGGAGAGCGGATTCCAGGCCGCCACCCCCGGCCGGCCCTTCAGCCGCTCATAGACTTCGACGCCGCGCTCGACCTCGTATTGGGTCTCGCCCTCGTCCCAGGTCAGCTTGACGCCATTGACGCCGCCGTCACGAATATTGATCAAATTGAGATAGTCGATGAATCCGCCGAAGAAGCCGGTGCCGCCGGCCGCATAGGGACCGACCCGATAGCTCTGCAGCGGAAAGAACTGCTCGTCGGCTTTCGCCGGCAGGCTGGTTGCGAGCCCGAACGCGAGCGCCGCCCCCAAAGATAGCCTCACGGCCAGCTTTGCATGTCGGAATGTCGTCATCATGATCTCCTTCTGATGTTGCTGTTTCAGGTCTGGGATGAACGGAGGCGGCGCAGCACGTTGGCCGCACGGTCGACCAGCGCGATCAGGCCGCGCGGCTCGGCGATCAGGAAGGCGATGATCAGCGCGCCGATGACGATGCGCTGGCTCATCTCCAGCACGCCGGAATCAAACACTTTGCCGAGCACGGCGGCGCCGAGTCGCGACAGCAGCAGCGGAAACACGATGATGAAGGCGGCACCGATGAAGGCGCCGCGCAGCGAGGCCAGCCCGCCGATGATGATGATGAACAGGATCTGGAACGAGCGATCGAGGTTGAACCCGGCCGGCTCGACCGTCCGCAGATAGGCGAACGCCCAGAGCACCCCGGCGACGCCGATCAGGAACGACGAGACCCCGAAGGCGAGCAGCTTGGTGCGCAGTAACGGCACGCCGATGACCCGGGCCGCGATCTCGTGGTCGCGCACCGCGATGAAGTTACGCCCCGTCTGTGACGACAGCAGCCGCGCAGTCAGCACGGTGGCGACCGCGACGATCGTCAACGAGAACACGTAGCGTCCGGTCGCGCTCGTGAAGGTCAGGCTGCCGACGCGAATGACGGGCGCGTCGATCACCCCCGACGCATTGTCGTTCGAGAACCAGCCGAACTTGGTCAGCGCCCACTGCACGAAGAACTGCGCCGCGAGCGTCGAGACCGCGAGATAGAAGCCGCGCAGCCGCAGGCTCGGCAGGCCGAAGATGATTCCGACCGCGGCGGCGATGCCGCCGGCCAACACGATGTCGGCGAGCAGCGGCAATTGCGGCAACCTCAGATTGAGATTATAGGCAGCATAAGCGCCGACCGCGAGGAACGCCGCCGAGCCCAGCGACACCTGACCGGCATAGCCGGTCAGCACGTTGAGCCCGACTGCGGCCAGCGCCAATGCCAGGAATGGCGTTAGCACCGCGTCCATCAGATAGTCGGAGCCGATCAGCGGCACGAGGCCGTAAGCGAGCACCAGCAGCAGCACGATGCCGAGCACATTGGCGTTGAGCAGCGAGGATCGCGCCGGTGTAGGAGCGGCTTCGGAGATCGTCGTCATGACCTACACCCGCTCCACCAGCTTCTGGCCGAACAGCCCCGAGGGCCGCACCAGCAGCAGCGCCAGGGCCACCACATAGGCCGCCCAGGCCTCGATGCCGCCGCCGAAGAACGGTCCGACATAGACCTCCGCCAGTTTCTCGATGGCGCCGATCAGGAGCCCGCCGACGATCGCGCCGGTGATGGAATCGAAGCCGCCGAGCACCAGCACCGGCAACGCCTTCAGCACCACCAGCGACAGCGAGAACTGCACGCCGAGCCGCGCGCCCCACAACAGTCCGGCGACCAGAGCAACAATGCCGGCTGCCGTCCATACCGCCGCCCAGACCCGCGGGAGCCGCAGCCCGACCGCGAGCGCGGCGAACTGATCATCCGCCACGGCGCGGAACGCGAGCCCGGTGCGGGTGTAGCGGAAGAACAGCGTGAACAGCGCCACCAGGCTGCCGGCCACCGCCGCCGCGAACAGGTCGAAGCGGCTGATGAAGACGCCGCCGATGTCGAACGGGATATCGCTGACGCCGATGTCGAGCCCGTGCACCTGCGTGCCCCACAGCAGCTGCGCTGCGCCTTCGATCACGTAAGAGAGGCCGAGGGTGGCCATGAACAGCGTGATCGGCGGCTGGTTGATCAGCGGCCGCAGCACGGTGCGCTCGATGGTGATGCCGAGCGCCACCATGATGGCGAGCGTCGCCAGCAGCGCCAGCGCGAACGGCGTGCCGCGCTCCACAAGGCTGACGAAGGTCAGCGCCGCGAACAGCAGCATCGCGCCTTGCGCGAAATTGAGCACACCGGAGGTCTTGTAGATCAGCACGAAGCCGATCGCGACCAGCGAATACATCACCCCGGAGAGCAGCCCGCCGACCAGCACCTCGATCAGGAATTGATAGTCGAACATCAGCTCGCGAGCTCCGTCTCGTCCTCATGGGCGACGCCGAGATAGGCGTCGATGACCGCCTGGTTGCTGCGGATCTCGGCCGGCGGCCCGTCGGCGATCTTGCGGCCATAGTCCAGCACCGCGATGTGGTCGGACAGCTCCATCACGATGCCGATGTCGTGCTCGATCAGCACGATGGTGGCGCCATAGCGGTCGCGCGCGTTGCGCACATGCTCGGCCAGCTCCCGCTTCTCGCTCAGAGTCACGCCGGCAAAGGGCTCGTCGAGCAGCAGCAGCTTCGGCCGCGCCACCAGCGCGCGCGCCAGCTCGACCCGCTTCTGCAAGCCGTAGGGCAAGGTGCCGGCAATGCGGTCGCTGATATCCTTGAGATGGAGAAAACCGATGACCTCGGCAGCGGCCGCCCGGTTCTCGGCTTCGATCCGGCGTGCCAAGGGCGAGCCGACGAGCTGGCGGATGAAGCCGGCGCGGACGCGATGCGCGAGCCCCATCAGCACGTTGTCGAAGACGGACAGCCCCTTGAACAAAGCAAGGTTCTGGAAGGTGCGGGCGACGCCAAAGCCTGCCAGTTGTGCGGTCGGCACTTGGCTGAACGCCCGATCACCGAACCACACCGCGCCCCGATCCGGGCGATAGAGCCCGCTGACGACGTTGAGCAGCGAGCTCTTGCCGGCCCCGTTCGGGCCGATCACCGCGCGAATCTCGCCCTCCGCGACATCGAGATCGATATCGCGAAGCGCTGTCACCCCCCCGAAGGTCAGCGAGACATTGTTGAGCCGCAGCACCGGACGCGGCGCGCCTGCCATGGCGGAGGCCGACGGGTCATTCGGCTCCGCCGCGAGCACCTGACGCGCCGTCCCTGGAGCCCAGGTCTCCAGCGACAGCAGGTCGAGCGACGAACTGAGTGCGGTCAACAGCATCGCGGTCCGGCCTACTCGGCAGCCTGCACGCGAAGGCCGGCCTTGGCCTCCAGCTCGCGCACCAGCGGGATCACGTGCTTGCCGAAATAGGCGACCTCCTCCTGGAAGTGCAGGAAGCCAAGCAGCACGAGGTCGACGCCGACCTCCTTCAGTGCGACGATGCGCTCGGCAATCTGCCGCGGCGTGCCGATCAGGTTGGTCTTGAAGCCGTCATTGTATTGGACGAGATCCTCGAAGGTCGACTTCGCCCAATTGCCCTCGCGCTCCGGCGACGCCTTGCCGGCATTGGCCACCTCGTGCGCGAAGGCGTGGACGGCCTCGGGATTGGCGTTGTCGATGATTTCCTTGAGCACGGCCTGCGCCTCGGCCTCGGTGTCGCGCGCGATCGCGAACGCGTTGACGCCGATCTTGACCTGGTGATTGTTGGCCTTCGCCTTGGCCCTGATATCGTCGACCTGGGCCTTGATGCCCTCCACCGAGTTGCCGTTGGTGAAGTACCAGTCAGAGACGCGCGAGGCCATGTCGCGGGCGGCACGCGAGCTGCCGCCCTGGAAGATCTCCGGCTGCGGGTCGATCGGCTTCGGCTTCAGCGAGTAGTTCGTGAAACGATAGAAGTCGCCGCGGAGATTGAAGTTGTCCTCGGTCCAGATGCCCCGGAGCGCACGGATGAACTCCTCCGAGCGGCGATAGCGCTCATCGTGATCCAGCCAGGGCTCGCCGATCGCGGCGAACTCGCCGCGGAACCAGCCGCTGACGATGTTCACCGCAACGCGCCCCTGGGTGAGATGATTGATGGTGGCGATCTGCTTGGCGACGACCGCCGGATGCCACGGTCCGGGCAGGATCGCGGCGATCACCTTCAGCTTCGTCGTCGCTTCGAGCAGCGCATGGCTGAACGACACCGATTCATGTTGATATTCGGCGCCATAGCCAGCCGTGAAACGGATCTGGCTCAGCGCGTAGTCGAACCCGCTCTCCTCGGCGATCTGTGCCAGCCGCTTGTTGTAGCCGATATCCCAGCTCGTCCGCTGCTCGATGTTGGAGATCACCAATCCGCCCGAAACGTTGGGCACCCAATAGGCGAACTTGATGGACGAATCCTTGGCCGTCATTGTTATCCTCGCTAGTCCTCGTGGTCGTGAATACTTCTGCCGCCGCCAACAGGACGACAGCGAGCCTTTGCGCCGCCAGCTGGCAGCACATTGCGGATTGCATTTGCGATATCGAGATGATCAGCAGGCAGCGCCTGCCGATGTCGCGGTCATCAGCACCGCGACTGCCGCATCAGACGATCAACAGAGCCATGTGCTGGTGGCACGGAACTGGCCGCCATCCGTGAGTGCAGCCGCATCTTGGCAGTTGCAGAGATCATTGCCGATCATGCACGTCCCCTCTGTCAATCACCATCGATCGACCCGCAAAGTGTCGCAGAGAAGCGATAACGCAGCGAGTCCAAGACCGTCTCTTTTTGAAAGGGGAGGTAAAACCGTCTTCCGTAATTTTGCGGGCCGCGGACAATTTGTGCTTTCGATCGTCCTCAGTTCCGCCGGCTAGAACATCTTGAGTTCGACGAACTAATAAGTGCGCAGGATGGTCGCGAGTATTTGTCGTTTCTGCAAGCGAGCAGTCGCTCGCGAAGAATGACTTCACTGCCCGTCGGGCAAATCAGGCGACTTTGTTGCATCATACGAGCACATTCAAAGGTTGAAACGACCAGATTGCCCATGCGCACGAAAACGATTTTCCCCCGACGCATCAGGCTGATTTGGCCTGTCCAGTCGCACGGGGAAAAATTTTCCGCTTTTCCAAAGTGAGCTTTGCTGGTTTCCTCAATCCATCTCCCGCTCGCATGAGGGGCGTATCGCGGTCGTCACGGACGTCGAGCGGGAGGAGCGGTGGACGCGATGGCAGCGGAGCGCAGCTTGCGCCGACGAACGCCGTTGTCGCGTACGGTCAAGTCGCGTGGTCCTGGCATCCCGACGCTGATGCCGCGCTGATGTGTGAGCATCATGCGCACTACGGTGACCAGAAAGCCCGGCGCACCGGGGAGCACGCGAAGCAGCCGTTAAGGCCATCGCGCGGGGATGCCGGTTGCCCGGCTGAACCTGTGGTGACTGCCGCCTGCTTTTTTTCTGCAGGCGGGCCATGGGTTGCGGCCAGCAGCCCGGCATTCCCCGCGCCCTCACCTGCTTCGAGGGCATCACCGATGGGTCACTCGGACGCGACAGCGCCGCGAGAGCGTGAGGCCATGCGCCGATTGGCCGGTCCATCCGGACGATGACGCCGAGCAAGCGGGCGCGACCAATGCAAGAGACCGCGCAATGCTCTCACAGCAGCTTCGCATTGACGAACAGCGTGCGCACCGCGTTGGTGGCCTGCACCGTCATGATCGCATTGTCGGCGGCCGCCTGCAGCGAGGCCATGGCCTGGTCGTGCAGCGACTTGAACTCCATCCATTCGACGGCGTTGAGACTGGTGAGAAACTGATGAGCCTGCCCGACGGTCGAAATCACGAACGGCTTCCCGTTCACCCTGATGTTGAAGGTGGTGCGCAGACGCGTTTCCGAGCTTGCGGGATCATTCATGGGGACCTTCCGGAAGATACGACGGGCGTCACCGCCGAAATCGCGCCGAGGCCCAGCAACCAAGCGTCACTCGGTCTTTTGCGCGGTTCGCGTCGGGGTGCCAGCCTCGAGCCCGACGACGACGACGAGTCGGTTGAACTCGCCCTCATCATACGCCTTCAGGAAGCGATCGTAATTCTTGATCGAGACGCAGCCGTTGGAATCCCCCTCGGGACCCAGCATATAAGGGTGGGTCAGCAATCCGCTCCGGCCGAGGGTCGTTCCCTCCACCACGTTCATGCGCAGGGCGCGCACGCCGTGAAACGGCTTTTCGCGTGGCTTGAGCTCGTAAGTGGCCGGCGGCGTCGCGCCGATCATGCGCTGATTGACGTGCTCAGGGTCGTCGCGCAGGCTGCCCATGCCGGAATGGGCTTCGAGCCCGATGCCGGAGGGCAGATAGACCATCTTGGCCTTGATGTCGTACACGGCGGTCTTTTCGTAGCCGAGCGCACCAAGATCGATGCCGGAGCGAACGACACCGCTGTCCGGCCCGAGCGAGGCGTATTTGGTCGGGCTCGGCAGCAGGTCGGACAGGCGCTGCAGAATCGAGCGATCATCGACACGTCCCGTGGTCTCGGCGGGCGCGGCCGATGCAAGATTGACCGGCATGTCGGCGGTAGACGGCCGCGGCCGGGGCAGCGGCACGCCGGGCGCCGGCAGCGCAACCGTGGTGCCTTCCGTGAGCTTCGGCCGCCATTCGCCGCCATTGAGGTCGCGCCCGTTCGGGTCCCGCGATTCCATGCCTTTCACCAGCGCGGCCCGCGCATCCAGCAACTGGCGATCGATTCCGCGCAAAGCGAAGCGGTCGAGCGCGCGCAGGGCGTCCTTCTCGGAATAGGCGGTCGCCGACGCAGAGACCGGCGCGAAACGTGTCTCGAAGGTGGTGGATGGCGGCTCGGGCGCCGACAGCGCCGCAGTCGTCAGCGGGGCCGGATCGCTGCTGTCGCTGCCGACCCAAACGGCCGCACCGCCGGCAACCGCCAGCGCGGCAAGCACCAGCGCGATCGCTTCGGAGTGCCCGAAGCGGCCACGCAACAACAGCACCTCTACGCTCGCTTCACTGGAAGCCATCACGTCCCCGATATACGCACCCTTCGGACTACAAGCGGAAGTAGCCGACCCCAAGGGGTACGATTCGACCCGTCATGACATAGGATGGCAAGAGTGCGGCATAATCTAGACAAAGACCAGCCCGCATTGATCCGGCATGGCAGCCGAGCAAAGCGGGAAAAGCGCCTCGCCCAAGCTGCCTTATTGAAAAATATCTATATATTTCAATTAGATGGAGGCATCCATGAACGCGGATTGCCATGATCTCAACCGATTTATCGAGGCGCAGACTCCGATTTATTCCCACGTGACCGCCGAACTTGCCGCCGGTCGCAAGCAAAGCCACTGGATGTGGTTCATCTTTCCCCAGGTGGACGGGTTGGGGACCTCGGCCATGGCCCAACGCTATGCCATTCGGTCCCGCGCGGAGGCGGAGGCCTATCTGGCGCACCCTTTGCTCGGCAGCCGTCTCGTCGAATGCACCCGGCTGGTGCTCGCCGTCCCCGGCAAGTCGCTCTGCGACATTCTCGGCACGCCTGACGACGCCAAGTTTCGCTCCTGCATGACGCTGTGCGATGCGATTCGTCCGCAAGCGGATTTCGGCGCCGCACTCGACCGCCACTGCGATGGCGCGCGTGATCCCGCCACCCTGGCCTTTTTGCAGCGCGGCACCGCCTGACGTCTTGGCGGCGCAGCGATTCACACCGGCGTCATCGGTAGCATGCTGATGAGTTCAGCGTCCGGCGAGCTGGATTTCAGGTGATAGCCGAACACGAAACTTGATCGCGCCCAGATTTGCGGCTCCCATCCGCCGCATTGTTTGTCCCAAGGAGACACGCTCATGAGGAAGTTTTTTCTGATTGCCGCGCTCACGACCTTCGCCGCCGGCTCTGCTTTCGCCCAGGACAGCTGCGAGACCAAGGCCATGGGCAAGGATGGCAAGCCGCTCGCCGGAGCCGCCAAGACCTCGTTCATGAAGAAGTGCATGGCCGACAGCTGCGCAGCCAAGGCGGTCGGCTCCGATGGCAAGAAGCTCGCCGGCGCGGCCAAGACCAGCTTCATGAAGAAGTGCGAGGCCGGCACCTGAACTGGGCTTAGCCGATGACACGGCGGCCTCGCCACCAGGCGGGGCCGATGATCGGCAGGGGGAGTTCCATCGGCGCTGGGCGTATCGGCAGGCGCGATTGACATGTTACAACGTCGCGTAACCCTCACATCGAGTTGCCAATGCCGTGCCGCGTTGAGAACCGCCTGCTCTGCCTTCATCCGCATTCAGGCGAGGCGGTCGCGACGTGACATCCTTCGAGATCGCCGCGCTCCAGCAACGGATTCAGGAGCTGGAAAGCGAGAATGCCCGACTGCAGGCGCTGTTCACCGCCGACGCCGGTCGCCGCGCCCGCGCCGAAACGGCGCTCGCCGAGAGTGAGGAGCGTTACCGGACGCTGTTCAACTCGATCGATGAAGGCTTCTGCATCATCGAGTTCTTCGACGGCCCGCACGGCCCGCTGAGCGACTACATCCATATCGAGGCCAATCCGGCCTATGCGCTGCACGCGGGCATCCCGAACGTGGTCGGCCAGAAGGTCCGGGAGATGGTGCCGAACGAGGCTGACGGCTGGGTCGAGCTGTATGGCGACGTCTTGCGCAGCGGCGCGCCGATCCGGTTCGAGCGCGAGCTGGTCGCGACCGGGCGGCACCTGGAGCTGGCCGCGTTCCGGGTCGAGCCTGCGACGCGACGCCAAGTCGCGGTGCTGTTCCAGGACATCACCGCGCGCAAGCGCGCCGAGGCGGCACTGCAGGAGATCAATGACACGCTGGAAGCGCGCGTCGTCGCAGCGCTCGCCGAGCGCAAGCTGCTTGCCGACATCGTCGAAGGCACCAACGCCTTCGTCCAGGTGGTCGACATGCAATTCCGGCTGATCGCGATCAACGGCGCAGCCGTGCAGGAATTCGAACGCATCTTCGACGTTCGGCCCAAGGTCGGCGATCACCTGCTGGAGCTGTTCCAGGACCTTCCGGAGCATCGATCGGCCGTTCGGGCCGTGTGGTCGCGGGCATTGGCCGGCGAGGAATTCGTCGCGGTCGACGAATTCGGCGATGTCAGCCGCAACCGACGCTTTTACGAGATGCGCTTCTCGGTGCTGCGCGACGCCACCGGCGAGCAGATCGGCGCCTATCAATTCGCCTACGACGTCACCGACCGGCTGCGCGAGCAGGCGCGGCTGCGTGAGGCCGAGGAGGCGCTGCGCCAATCGCAGAAGATGGAGGCGGTCGGACAGCTGACCGGCGGCATTGCGCATGACTTCAACAATCTGCTGACCGGCATCATGGGCTCGCTCGAGATGCTGCAGACCCGTCTGCGCCAGGGCCGTTTCTCGGACGTCGACCGTTACGTCGCGGCGGCCCAGGGCGCCTCCAAGCGTGCCGCCGCGCTCACGCACCGACTGCTGGCCTTCTCCCGCCGCCAGACGCTGGATCCCAAGCCGACCGACGTCAACCGGCTGGCGATGGGCATGGAGGAGCTGGTGCGCCGCACCGTCGGCCCGCAGATCACGCTCGAAGTGGTGACCGCCGCCGGACTGTGGCCGGCACTGATCGATTCGCCCCAGCTCGAAAGCGCTCTGCTGAACCTCTGCATCAATGCGCGCGACGCGATGCCTGAGGGAGGCCGGATCACCATCGAAACCGCCAACAAATGGCTGGACGATCGCGCCGCCCGCGAACGCGATCTGCCGCCGGGCCAGTACATCTCGCTCTGCGTGACGGATACGGGAACCGGCATGACGCCCGACGTGATCGAACATGCTTTCGATCCGTTCTTCACGACCAAGCCGATCGGTCAAGGCACCGGCCTCGGCCTCTCGATGGTCTACGGCTTCGCGCGCCAGTCGGGCGGCCAGGTGCGGATCTATTCCGAACTGGGTGAAGGCACCACGATGTGTCTTTATTTTCCCCGCCATTATGTCGGCGAGGCCGAGCCTGCCGATCCCGACCAGCGCGGAGCTCCGATGGCGTCGTCCACGGGACAGACCATCCTGGTCGTGGACGATGAGCCGACCATACGCATGCTCGTCATGGAGGTGCTCGATGAGCGCGGCTATGCCGTCATCGAGGCCAAGGACGGCCCAACAGGGCTCGCGGCTCTGCAGTCCAACGCGCGGATCGATCTGCTGATCACCGATGTCGGCCTGCCCGGGGGTATGAACGGCCGTCAGCTTGCGGACGCGGCGCGTGCCACGCGGCCCGGCCTCAAGATCCTGTTCATCACGGGCTATGCCGAAAACGCGATCCTGAGTAGCGGCCAACTCGCTCCGGGCATGCAGGTGCTGACAAAGCCTTTCGATGTCGAAGCACTGGCCGGCCGCGTCACCGAGATGGTGGAGGGGTAAGGAGAGGAGAGCCGCGACGGTATTGAACCCGAGGGAACTCGGAGCACACCACTGCATGCCGCCCCGCATCGACGGGCCCATGCGAGATGACCATGCTGACTGCCTCCGCCCTGCTCTGGACCCGCATCGCCGCCGACATCTTCGGCTTTCTGGCCCTGAATTCCGGCTACGGCCTCTGGCTCCAGCGCAAGAAGACCAGCGGCGGGCGCCACTGGCCGGTCGTCGAAGGCGAGGTCGTAGCGTCCGAGGTGTCTCTCGCGGCGACACATCGGTCGGCTGACGACACCGACGCCAAGCCCGACATCCGCTACCGCTACGAGGTGCTCGGGACGAGCTACGAGGGTCATCGCATCCGCTTCGGCAGCCCGAGCCACGTCACCCGCCTGCAGGCCGAGGAGCTTACCGGCAGATATCCGAAAGGCGCGAAGGTTCGCGTCTTCTACGATCCAAAGCGCCCGTCGCAGTCGGTGCTCGAGCCGGCCGATGCCAGCGGCACGGCTGCGCTGGCGGCGCTTTTCATCGTGATGTGCGCCGTCACCGCGGTGCTCGTGGCGCATTCGCTCGCTGGCAAGGTGTTGACGACGGAGGCTGGCGTGCCGCTGTTCGCCTTCCTGCTGCCGTTCGCCCTGCTGGGCTTCGGCGCCGTCGCCCTCGCCTCCTATTGGAAGCTTCGTCAGGAGAGCATGGCGAGCCGGTCCTGGCCGACCACGCCGGGGCGGATCACGCGCTCGGGCGTGACGGTGGAGATCACGCGGCGGGAGAACGACCGCGGGCGTGAGGTCGAGGAGGAACGCTTCCGCGTCACCATTGACTACAGCTATGCCGTCGGCGGCCGCAGCTTCCACAGCATGCATTGGAACTGGGGCTGGACCGCACTGTATCCGGACAGGTCAAGCGCCGAAGCCATCGCCGCCCAATACCCGGTCAACAGCGACGTCACGGTCTTCTACGATCCGACCCGGCCCGAGACGGCCGTGCTCGATCCAACCAACAAGAGCGGCGTCGCCGCTCCGCTCTGGGTCGGTCTCTTTCTGATCGCGATCGGCGCGCTGTTCCTGTTCATCTTCACCCACGTCCAAATGAGCTAGTTGCATGAGCCCCCGCCTCGCATCCCGTCATCATGACTGCGGCACCGCACCGAAGAGCATTGGGCGGCTTGCGATGCTGACGGTGCTCACGACGCTGTGGCTGGCGCCCGCCGCCGCTGTTCAACCGGATACGGTCTACTTCCCGAGCGCCGATGGCCGCGCCGAACTGACCGGCTATCTGTTCAAGCCGCAGGGCACAGGACCATTTCCTGCAATCGTCATGCTCCATGGCCGGGGCGGCCCCTACTCGTCCAACGTCAACGCGGACTGCACGCTGGTCTCGCGCGCGGTACCGGCATCGCCATGCAATGCCGTCACACTGTCGAAACGGCACGTGATGTGGGGCAACTACTGGGCCGAGCACGGCTACCTCGCGCTATTGCCCGACAGCTTCGGTCCACGCGGCAAGGCGCACGGCTTCGGCCGCGGTACCCATGACGATCCGGATCGGGCCGACGTCAACGAGAGGACCGTGCGGCCGCTCGATGCCGAGGGGGCGCTCGCCTATCTGCGCCAGCGCAGGGACGTCGTGCCAGATCGCATCGTGCTGCAGGGCTGGTCCAACGGCGGCAGCACGGCATTGAACGTGCTGCTGCGACAGGGTCTGGCGTCAACCGGCTTCCGCGGCGCGCTGATCTTCTATCCGGGCTGTGGCGAGAACTCGCTGCTGGGCCCGACGCTCAGAAGCCATGTCCCGGTCCAGCTGTTCCTTGCCGCCGACGACGAGGAGGTCTCGCCTGCGCTCTGCAGCGCCATGGCCGAGCGCTCGCGGCAGGTGGGCACGGCGATCGATACAACGATTTATCCCGGCGCGAGCCACGGCTTCGACGAACCGTCGGCGAGCCGTCAGTCGGTCGCCGGCAACGGCTCGGCGATGGACGACACGCTCCGGCGCGCCGCTCCGCTCGTCGTCGAGTGGCTGAAGCGATGACCGGCCGTTGCCACCACGCGATCAGCTGCGCAGGCCCGGCGCCTCGTGGCCGCTGCGGGCGACATATTCGGTGTAGCCGCCACCATATTGATGCAGGCCATCCGGCGTCAATTCGAGCACGCGATTGGACAGTGCGGCGAGGAAATGTCGATCGTGCGAGACGAACAGCATCGTGCCTTCGAAGCTCGACAGCGCCGCGATCAGCATCTCCTTGGTCGCCATGTCCAGATGGTTGGTCGGCTCGTCCAGCACCAGAAAGTTCGGCGGATCATACAGCATCTTGGCCATCACCAGCCGCGCCTTCTCGCCGCCCGACAACACCCGGCAGCGCTTCTCCACATCGTCGCCGGAGAAGCCGAAACAGCCGGCCAGCGCGCGCAGCGAGCCTTGGCCAGCCTGCGGGAACGAATGCTCCAGCGATTCGAACACGGTCTCGTCGCCGTCGAGCAGATCCATCGCATGCTGCGCGAAATAGCCCATCTTGACGCTGCCGCCGATCGTCACCGAGCCGTCGTCGGGCTCGGCGGTCCCCGCGACCAGCTTCAGCAACGTCGATTTGCCGGCGCCGTTGACCCCCATGACGCACCAGCGCTCCCTGCGCCGGATCATGAAATCCAGCCCCTCATAGATGCGGCGGCTGCCGTAGCTCTTGGACACCTTCTTCAGCGCGACGACGTCCTCGCCCGAGCGCGGCGCCGGCAGGAAGTCGAACGCCACGGTCTGGCGGCGCTTCGGCGGCTCGACGCGCTCGATCTTGTCGAGCTTCTTGACCCGGCTCTGCACCTGCGCCGCATGCGACGCCCGCGCCTTGAAGCGCTCGATGAACTTGATCTCCTTGGCGAGCATCGCCTGCTGGCGCTCATATTGCGCCTGTTGCTGCTTCTCGTTCAGCGCCCGCTGCTGCTCGTAGAAATCGTAGTCCCCGGAATAGGTCGTGAGCTGGCCGGCGTCGATCTCGATGACCTTGTTGATGATGCGGTTGATGAACTCGCGATCGTGCGAGGTCATCAGCAGCGCCCCCTCATAACCCTTCAGGAAGTGCTCCAGCCAGATCAGGCTCTCGAGATCGAGATGGTTGGACGGCTCGTCGAGCAGCATGACGTCGGGGCGCATCAGAAGGATGCGGGCCAGCGCGACACGCATCTTCCAGCCGCCGGACAACAGGCCGACATCCTTGTCCATCATCTCCTCGGAGAAGCCGAGGCCGGCCAGCGCCTCGCGGGCGCGGCTGTCGAGCGCATAGCCGTCGAGCTCCTCGAACCGCGCCAGCACCTCGCCATAACGCGCGATGATCTCGTCCATCTCGTCGGCGCGGTCCGGATCGGCCATGGCCGCCTCAAGCTCCTTGAGCTCGGCCGCGACCGCCGACACCGGCCCTGCTCCGTCCATGACCTCCGCCACGGCGCTGCGGCCGCTCATCTCGCCGACGTCCTGGTTGAAATAGCCGATCGAGACGCCACGATCGATCGAGACCTGACCTTCGTCCGGCTGCTCACGGCCCGAGATCATCCGGAACAGCGTCGTCTTGCCGGCCCCGTTCGGGCCCACCAGCCCGATCTTCTCGCCGCGCTGGAGCGCGGCGGAGGCCTCGATGAACAGAATCTGGTGGCCGACTTGCTTGCTGACGTTGTCGAGGCGGATCATGAGGGCTCAGGCGGTGGACGGGTTGCCGCCGCTCTTAGTCGATGCGCGCCGCGGGTGGAAGGCGCAATTTTGCACCGCAACTCACGCCCCAAGCGGGCCCGGTCAGCGGCCCTGCGGCCGGAAATCCTGGTTGCCGAACGGCTTCTCGGTCGGGATGCGGATGGCGACATAGCCGCGATCCATCGACGCGTGGCACGCATTGCAGCCCGAGGTCAGCTCGGTCACCGCCGAGGCGAAGCGCTTGCCGTCCTTGGCGGTGATCGCATCGGAGATCGACTGGATCGGCTGGCTCAAGGTGGTCACATTGTCCACCGGCAGACCCGAATAGAAGGCGGCCGCATCCGAGAGGCTCTGCTTGAGCTGCGCCAGCTCGTAGCCCGCAAGATCCCAGTTCTTGGCCTGCCCGGCGAACCACAGCTTGGCGTGCCTCACCTGGACGAGATTCATGATGTCGCCGAGCCGCGGCAAATATTGCTCGGCACCGGACGCCGCCGGCATGACGGCCAGCGACACGGCCGCGCCGGCCAGCACGATGCCAGCCAACCATTTGCGATTATTCATTCGACACTCCGCTTCCCAGATCCGCGTCTCCGCCATCCAGCAGACATACCGTCCCCGTCCGGACCCGGACTTGCGTTTGATCAAGACGGACGACGAACGCACGCCACCGACGAAGTGCCTTCACAAACGAATGATCCGCCGGAGCGGCTGCTCCGGCGGATCATCATGTCAGCCCCTGCCCCGGGGTGTTGTGGTCGGCGTCTTAGGCCGCGGCTTTCGCGCCGGTCGGAACCGTCGAGATCGTCTTCAGGACCTGAGACGCGATCTGGTAGGGGTCGCCCTGGGAGTTCGGACGGCGGTCTTCCAGATAGCCCTTGTAGCCGTTGTTCACGAAGGAATGCGGCACGCGGATCGAGGCGCCGCGGTCGGCCACACCCCAGCTGAAGGTGTCGATCGACGCGGTCTCGTGCTTACCGGTCAGACGCATGTGGTTGTCCGGACCGTACACGGCGATGTGGTCGGCGCGGGCCTCCTTGAAAGCGTCCATGAGCTTCTCGAAGTACTCCTTGCCGCCGACTTCGCGCATGTACTTGGTCGAGAAGTTGCAGTGCATGCCCGAGCCGTTCCAATCGGTGTCGCCGAGCGGCTTGCAGTGGAACTCGATGTCGATGCCGTACTTCTCGGTGAGACGCAGCATCAGGTAGCGGGCCATCCACATCTGGTCAGCAGCCGTGCGCGAGCCCTTGCCGAACACCTGGAATTCCCACTGGCCCTTTGCCACCTCGGCGTTGATGCCTTCGTGGTTGATGCCGGCCGCGAGGCACAGGTCGAGATGCTCTTCGACGATCTTGCGGGCGACGTCGCCGACGTTCTTGAAGCCGACGCCGGTGTAGTACGGACCCTGCGGAGCCGGATAGCCATACTCCGGGAAGCCGAGCGGACGGCCGTCCTTGTAGAAGAAGTACTCCTGCTCGAAGCCGAACCACGCGTCCGGATCGTCGAGGATGGTGGCGCGGGCGTTCGACGGATGCGGGGTCTTGCCGTCCGGCATCATCACTTCGCACATCACCAGCACGCCGTTGGTGCGGGCGGCATCGGGATACACGGCGACCGGCTTCAGCACGCAGTCGGAGCTATGGCCTTCGGCCTGCATCGTCGACGAGCCGTCGAAGCCCCAAAGAGGCAGCTGTTCCAGGGTCGGGAACGAGGAAAATTCCTTGATCTGTGTCTTGCCGCGCAAATTCGGCACCGGCTTGTAGCCGTCGAGCCAGATATACTCGAGCTTGTATTTCGTCATTGAGCCTCTCTGTCTTATCGAAAGGTGGGAGCCCAGCAATCGAAGGCACCCCGCTTACCCGGCCACGATCGGCCAGCGCTCTCTTAAGCACGGAACGTGCCAAGTCCTGCGGCGTCCCGTCGCACGCACCGGGGCTCATCCGGACACCGCGCCCCCCGACTTTCACACCCCAAAGGTGCGGCAAAGCGGCGCGGCCGGGATTGCACGGAGTGCATGGCGACAAGAACAGCGCGTCAAAAACACGCTTGATTCCTTGGCATTTGCGGCAATGCGAAAAACAGGGCGACCAAGGCATCAGCAAGCCCGGGACATTTTCGAAAAGAAGTCGCGCTCCTCCCGCAACCTTTGATCCGGCCCAAGCGTTAGTCACCTGCCCGTTGCTTCGCACGGGGCAAATGCTGAAATGCCCTCGAAATGCGCAACATGTGATTTCATTTTGATCATATTGCATTCTCCAAGGCAGCGCCGATATCGAGACTGGTAACCACAAGAGAACGAGTCGGGCGCACCATCATCCGTGGTCCGATGGAAAGGAGACTGAGGAATGGACACGAACGTGAACGAGGGATCCGCAAGGATCTATCAATTCCCACGCGGAGGACGGGCCGGTCTCGCGCCTCGGCATCCTGCAATCGCATCTGCCCGGCAGGTCGCTCCGGCCTTGCAGCCCTCGATCTACAGCGGCAGCTGGTATCACGACGAGGCGATCCAGGAAGCCAAACCGGCGTGGGACCGCTGATGTCAGACGATGCCGTGACGCAATTGCGCCTTTGCTAAAGGGTCGGACCGACGAGGTTCCGGCCCTTTTGCTTCATGGCTCCCACGCGATGCGATGCCCGCCCCTTGTGAGCGGCGGATCTTGCCCCGAACGCACGCAAGGACGTTCCCCCACGAAGCGCCATCTTCTATCGTAAGCGCATGCTCGATCCGAATCGCCGCCATCTCGGCCTGCAAGGGGCCAGCAATTTCAGGGATCTCGGCGGTTATCCCAGCAGCCATGGCCGGCATGTGCGCTGGCGACAGCTGTTTCGGTCAAACCATCTCGGTCAGTTGACGACATCCGATACCGCCGTCCTGCGTCAGCTCGGCATTCGCACGGCGTTCGATTTCCGCGGTCGCGACGAGCGTTTGGCCGGCCTGTGCGCGCTCGACGACATCGCCGTGCACTCATTGTCGATCGAGCCGAGTGTCGTCCCGGCGTTACGGGCCCGGGCCATGGCAGGACGGCTCAACGCCGAGGATGCGCTCGGCCTGATGCGGGACTCCTACCGCAACTACATCCGCAATCACACGCCGCGCTTTCGGACGCTGTTCGATCACCTGCTGCGGGACACCGCGCCCCTCGTGATCCATTGCACGGCGGGCAAGGACCGCACCGGCGTCGCCTGCGCGCTGCTGCTGCACGCACTCGAAGTCCCCGAGGATGTGATCTTCGAAGATTACCTGCTCACGAACCAGTTCTACCGGCGCGATAGCGCAGTTCGGCCGGATCTGCCCGAGGAGATCCTGCAGGCCATCAGAACGGTGCAGGCGTCATTTCTGACGGCGGCGTTCGACGCCATTCGCGATGATCATGGCGGTCTCGAACACTATCTGCGCGACGGGCTCGGTCTCGGCGCTGCAGAGCGCAGGGCCCTGCAGGATCGCTATCTCACGCGTTGAGCTGCTCAGTTCGGCAGTTTCGCGCGCTGGATCGAGACCACGCGCGCCGCTGCGGACGATCTGACGGTCTTGACCATCAGCTCAAGACGGAAGCCGAGCGCCGCCTCCTCACTCTTCGGAAAGAACAGGATCGCCGCGAAGGAGAGATGCCCACCGGAATCGAGCTTCACCGGCAGATCTTCGCGGACACGAAACACCCGCCCCTTGGCTGCGCCGCCAGCGGCCTGGCTGACAGCTCGCTCGACGAGATCGCGCAGGTCCAGCGACACCACGTCGCCGTCGCCAATGCCATGGAAGCGCAAGGACTCGGTTTCCCAGCGGCTGTTCTCGACCTCCACCACGGCGCGGCTGTCGGGCGACCAGGCGGCAATCAGGTCACGGCGGTTGGCCCGCATCTCGCCGGAGGCCCAATAGGTGCTGCCGAGCGTCCCCAGCACTGCACCATCCGGAAGTCTGATCAGGACGTTTTCGACGGCGCCGGACGGCTCGGACGCTCCGGACGGCAATCCTTTGGGCGTCCGCCAGCCGAAGGCAAGCTTGCCCGAGGGGGCAATGGTTTCGGGGAACACGCGGATCGCCCCCTGGCCTGTGCCACAGATGAAGCTCTGATGTTGATCAGGCACACAGGGTGCCTCAGCTCCAGCCGCGACCGCGGTCGTGCTCGCAGCGGCGATGATGCCGATAACCGCAATGCTTGCGCCAATTCGATTCATGCGTCTGATGTTAGCGGCATTGCGCCCGCAAGCGCAGCTCGGCATTGTCGTCTGCATGGACGATTGACGGCTACGGCCCAGGGGACATCGTCGTAGATCGGGCTGCGCCGCTCGCGGCAGCCTCGGTCTCAGGCGGCCTCGATATCCGCCGTCTCAGCGGCTTCCATCGCGTCGAGATCGGCAATGACCTCCTCGAATGCGGAAATCGCCTGCTGCACCGCTGCAATCTGCATCAACTCCCAGCCGGTGACCGGACCGGCACGGTTCTGCAAGGCGACCACGAGATCCCGCCGCTGTTCCTTCAGCTGCACCAGCGGCAAACCATGGTCCGGCAGATGTCTCATCATGACAAAGCTCCAACGCCCCTCAGGCGGCATAAGACGACGCTAGCCTCTCACCCTGGCGATCCTCTTACGAAAGTCCGACAAATTTTATCGATCAGGCCCGCGGTGCCCACGGCTTCGGCAAGTGCCCGGATGACATGGGCGGTCACGCATTCGCTCACGAGCCGATCGTCATCATCGTCATCGAATGGCTCACACTCAGATGCAATTCCATCCCGCGGGCCGCGCAGCCATTGCAACTCGTCGGCGTGGCAATAGTATAAAAGCCGGGCACGCGGGGCGAATGGAGACCAGGGGACGGAATGAACGGAGCAGTGATTGTCATTACGGGCGCGCAGGGGGCGCTAGGGCGGAGCGTTGCCGATCTCGCTCTGGCGCGGGGCGCGCACGTGGCCGGAATCGATCATGCCCAGGCAGAAATCCCAGCCAGCGACGACCGCATCGAACTCGGAGGGGTCGACCTGTCCGATCCCGAACAGGCGAAGGTCGCAATCGACTCGGTCGCGGCCCATTTCGGCACTCTGGATGCCCTGATCAACATCGCCGGCGCATTTGCGTTCGAGAATGCAGCCGATGGCGACGATACGGTCTGGGACAAGATGCATGCGCGCAATCTCATGACGGCGCTGCATGCCTCGCGCGCTGCGATCCCGCATCTGGTGCGTTCCAGCACCGGCCGCATCGTCAATATCGGCGCGATGGGCGCGCTGCAGGCCGGCGCCGGCATGGGCCCCTACGCTGCCTCCAAATCCGGTGTGCATCGCCTGACCGAGGCGCTCGCATCGGAGTGGAAAGGCAAGATCACCGTCAATGCCGTGCTGCCTTCGACCATCGACACGCCGGCCAATCGCGCCAGCATGCCGAAGGCCGATTTCGACAAATGGGTGACGCCGCAGGAACTCGCGGAAGTGATTCTGTTTCTTGCAAGCGACGCCGCGAGCGGCGTGACCGGCGCGCTGATACCGGTGGTTGGCCGCATGTAGGCGCAGCGCCGTCCATCAATCGCTGGCTTGGCGCTGACATCGCGCGACTCGTCGCGCTAGACTCGCGCCTTGAGTCGCACGCAGGGATACTCCCTTGGAAACCGCGCTGTATCTGCCCGTGAAACGGTTCCTCGAAAACCTCGGCTTTACAGCCAAAGGGGAGATCGGCGGCTGTGACGTGGTCGCGCTGAAGGGCGACGAGCCGCCACTGGTGGTGATCTGCGAGTTGAAGCAGTCTTTTAATCTGGAGCTGCTGCTGCAGGCCGTCGATCGCGCCGGCGCCTGCGATGAGGTCTGGGTTGCGGCCAGACTGTCGGCGCGTGGCAAAGGCCGCGAAAGCGATGCCCGCTACCGCAACCTTTGCCGGCGGCTCGGCTTCGGCATGCTCGCGGTAACCTCCAGCGGTCAGGTCGAGGTGCTGGTGCAACCGCCCACGACTGCACCGCGGAAAAACCTCAAGAAGAGATCGCGGCTGGTGAGCGAGCATCAGCGGCGCAAAGGAGATCCGGTGGCCGGCGGCTCGACTCGCGCACCGGTGATGACCGCCTATCGCCAGCAGGCGCTGGCCTGCGCCTCCGCACTGTCGGGCGGCCCGAAGCGTGTGCGAGAGCTTCGTGCCGACATCCCAGACGCACCGAAGATCCTTCAGCGTAACGTCTATGGCTGGTTCGACCGCGCCGAGCGCGGGGTCTACGCTCTCACGCCAGCCGGGCATGCAGCCTTGCGCCGCTGGCCCCAGAATATCCACATCACGGAGGCCGCGTTGCCCGATCGCGACATGGTGAACGCATAACTGGGCTGCCGTGCAGATTTCATATTGCAATGCAACAAAGCTGCTTCTAGGTATCCCGGACGATTCACGAGGCCCCCATGAGCGAAGATTGGAACACCAAGTACGGTCCGCGTCGCGTCAGGCGTGATCCTCCGACCTTGGAGGAGGCGATCTTCGCTGCGTCCGGCATCACGGATGATGTCCAGGCCCAGGCCGAGATCGCATCAGCCCTGATGGGACTCCCGCTCGAGCAGGTACTGCCTGAGGTGAAGAAAGCCAGTCGGGTTGCTGCGCGGACCAATACACGCGTGATTACCGCCGACCAAGGCACCCAGCAGCGCGCCGTCGTGGTGGAACGCCGCACCGTGCGCCGTTTCAACTTCGACAAGCGCACCGGCACCTGATCGGACGACTCTGTCGCCCGCGCGAGCGCGCGACAGGCCGGCTCACAAATCCCAAAGACCCTTCTCAAACGACAAGAGCGCAGCGGCACCGCCGTTGCGCTCTTGTCGTTGTGCAAGCTTGTGAGTTCAAGCCGCGCGCTGGTCGCCATACATGCGCGTGACCAGCTTCCAGCAGGCGCGGTTGAGGTTGAAGAAGGCACGTGCCGCTGCGATCGGCGCCTCGATCACGAGCTTCGTCAATTCGTCCTGCGGCTGCTGCTCCAGATCGATCGTGCCCGTCGACTCCCCATGGCGGAACGCCAGGTGGGCCCCGAACTTGGCCGCCAAGGCCCGCATCGCGTGGTTCTGCGCTCCGGTCGTGACCCGCAGCTGGCGGTAGCCCTTCCAGCGCGCCTCCGAGATCACGCGCTGAAACAGCAGGCTGCCAACACCGCGACGGCGCACGCAGGATTCCACGCTGAACGCAATCTCCGGGAGCCCGTCTTCCGACTGCTCCGGCGGATGCATCTCGGCCGCACCGCGGACCATGCCGTTTTCCATATAGGCGACAACGATCGTGCCGTCAGCCGCACAGCGGGCCGCATAGCGTTCGATGAAACTGTCATCGAGGAAGCCGTTGAATCGATCGTGCCGGCTCTCAGGATCGAGCCGCAACAGATGATCGCGCAGCAGCGGCAGTTCCTCGTGCTGGCTGAGCGTCCGCACATAGCCGAAGCCCGGCCGCGGACGAAAACTATCTAACTGTGACACTGCCAAGACTCCTCTTCGAAGCCCTCGTGCACAAGCGTCTTCCCTAGACAGCGGCTATATTGTGCATCGCAACATTCATTGCAAGCCCCGTGCTCTACGGAGGGAACATGCGGCCATGCGCGCACCGCGTGAGTTAACAACTCGTTTGTGTACGAATCAATCGAGCACGAGCTGGGTCTGGGTGACGACCGCCACCAGCCGGCCTTCGGCGGTCTCGATCCGGGTTTGCCATACCTGGGTGCGGCGCCCGCGATGCACCGGGGTCGCAATCGCCGTGATGACCGTCCCCTCCTTGGCGCCGCCGATGAAATTGGTCTTGCTCTCGATCGTCGTGGTGCCTTTGGCATCGTCGGGAAGGTTGATGACAGTGGCGGCAGCCCCCACCGAATCGGCCAGCGCCATGACGGCGCCGCCGTGAACGGTATGATGCAACGTACACAGATCGGCCCTGACCCGCATCGTCGCCACCACCCGATCCGCGCCGGCTTCGGTGAACGTGACACCCTTCAGTTCCGCGAACGGCATCTTCAGCGCATTGATCTTGTCCAGCGGTGTCATGCCGTTCTCCTCCTGATCGGACACGGGTCTGCCTCCGTCAGAGCCGCCGACGAATGCACCAAGTGAATGCGCCAGGCAGTGACTCGCGCGCAATGACCTGCGAGGTCATTGCGCGTCGTCGTGATCCCGCTCAGCTCAGCTCGGCTCCACTCCGCACCAGTCGGCGACGAACAATGCCATGGTCTTGGTCGCCTGGCGCAGCGAAGCAAGATCGACATATTCGTTGAAGCCATGCATCGCAGCGCCAGCGGCGCCGAAACACAGACTCGGGATGTTGTAGTTCAGCCCGTAAAAGCGGGTGTCGGTGAGCGCGGTGAAGACGAGATCCTGGACCTCCCCGCCATAGACCGCGTTGAAAGCCCGTCCGAACGCCGCCTCCGGCTCGGCCGAATCCGCGAGTTCGTAGCCTTCGGACAGGAAGCCCGACCATTCCACGACCGGCGGATTGTTGGACAGGAAACGGTGATCGCGTGAGGCAGCCGCGACGCAAGCGAGGATCTCGTTCTGACAGTCCTTGATCGACCAACCCGGCAGCACCGCGATCCGACAATCCACATCGCACCACGCCGGCACGCTCGACGCCCAATCGCCGCCCCTGATGATCCCGGGATTGAAGTTGATGGGATGATTGAGCGTCTTGAAATGACGATCGCTCTTGGCCCGCTCGTTCCACTCGGCCTCGAGCTTCTCCAGCGCGTGGATCAGATGATAGCTCGCCTGGATCGCATTGGCGCCGATCCCGGCCTCGAACACATGGGCGGGAAAGCCGCGCACCTTCAAACGGAACCAGATCACGCCGACCTGCGAACGCACCATCTTTTCGCTGGTCGGCTCGGGTATGAAGCAGGCATCGGCGCGATAGCCGCGCTGCAGAGTGGACAGCGCGCCGACGCCGGTGCTCTCCTCCTCGATGACGGACTGGACGTGAATGCGGGCCGTCGGCTTGAACCCCGCAGCCTTGATGGCATCCAGCGCATACAACGCACCGATCGTGCCGGACTTCATGTCGCAGGCGCCGCGGCCATACATCCGCCCGTCGCGGATGACCGGCGAGAATGGCGGCGTCTCCCACATCTCGAGCGGCCCCGCCGGCACCACGTCGCAATGGCCCTGCAGGATGAGCGAGCGGCCCGCCGTGGTCGCCGGCCGATACGTTCCGACCACGCTGCGCGCCTTCGAGAAGTCATGCTCGATCGGACCGTAACCGCGCATGTCCTTGAGCGCATCGAGCTCGATGTGCCAATCGTCGACCTCGTAGCCGCGCATGCGCAGGAGATCGCCGAACATGTCCTGGCAAGGCCCTTCGGCGCCGCGAGTGGAGGGAATGGCGACGAAATCGCTCGTGGTCGCGAGCTGATGGTCGAAAGCGTCGTCGACGGCGTCGACGATTCGTTGCGTGATGTCGGGCGTGAGCATGCGTGTTCAGGTTCCGATGACTGACCACAGCAGCAAATCACAATCCGATGCGGAGTTGCAGTGGAAATGCCGTTGCTTTCAGAATCGCAAGCCTCCTCGTACATTGACGCATACGAACGACCGCAATGACATACTTTGGAATTTTGCCATGTCGGATCACCGCAACATCCTGTATTTTCTGCTCGGCATTCTCACCGCGGCGGTGATCGTGCTCGGTTACAACTTCTACCAAGCCAAAAGGCAGCCGAACGGCGTCCAGATCAATCTTGGACCGAACGGCCTGAAGATCGAAGGCAAATGATGCGTCCTCTCCGTCCCTCGCTCACGGCATCGCGGTCCCTCGGCGCATTCGGGCTGATGCTTCTTCTGCTCGCACCAGCGCACGCACAATATGTCGGGAGCGAGCAGGACATCACCGATCTCAGGCTGGGCCAGCGCGTGCTGGTCGACGATGGCACCTGCCCTGCCGGCCAGGTGAAGCAGGTCGTCGGAGCCACCATGAGCGAGAACGGCATCGTCCGGACCGTCACATGCGTTCCCCGCTTCGGGCCGAAGAAGTAGCGGGGTGGAGGCGACCTGGTGATGTCTGCCGTACGGTGTGACATGCCGCACAGTTCCCGAACCGCCGACCGTAGATGCTGCCCTCCGGTGAAGACCACGGGGGACACCCATGTCGATGGCACTGGTGCAGGACAACAGCTTTGAACTGCCCGGCCGGCCGCAGCCGGTCAAAGCCGATTTTGGCCGTTACGCCCTGCTCGGCTACATCTCGATCGCGCTCGTATTTGGCGGATTTGGTGTGTGGTCGGCCTATGCGCCGCTCGACCGCGCGGCAATTGCGCCGGGCACGGTGTCCGTCTCCGGCGATCACAAGGTGGTCCAGCACCGCGAAGGTGGCATCGTCAGGGAGATCCTGGCCAAAGAAACCCGCGAGGTGCGCCGCGGCGACCTGCTGTTCCGGCTGCAGCCGACCGAGGCGCAGGCCAACACCGATCTCCTGCGCAAGCAGATGGACGCCGCACTCGCCGAGGAAGCGCGCCTGCTCGCCGAGCGCGGCAATGCACGGATGATCACCTTCCCGGACAGTCTGCTCAATCGGCAAAACGTTCCGGAAGCAGCGCTCGCCATCGCCGATCAGCAGCGGCTGTTCATCGAGCGCCGCAATGGCCTGATCAGCCAGATCAACATCCTGAACTCGCAGATCGTCCAGCAGCAGCAGGAGCTCGCCGGCCGCGACAGGCAGCGCGCCGCGCTGGGGGCGCAACTGGCGAGCTTCGATACGCAGATGAACAATGTCAGGCCTGCCGTCGCGCAGGGCTATTATCCCCGCAACAAGTTCCTGGAGCTGGAGCGCGACCGCGCCCGTGTCGAGGGTGATCTCGGCCAGGCCCAGGCCGACGTGGCACGGCTGACGCAGACGGCGGCGCAAACGCGCCTGCAGATCGATCAGGCGCTGCAGAAATACCAGACGGAGGTCGGCCAGCAGCTCGACGGCACCCGAGCAAAATTGTCGGATCTGCGCGAGAAGCTCGTCATTGCCGAGGACGTGCTGCGCCGTGTCGACATCCGCGCCGAGCGCGACGGTATCGTCATGAACATGAAGGTTCACACGGTCGGCGCCGTGGTGAAGCCGGGCGATACGCTGGCAGAGATCGTGCCGATCGGCGAAGGCGTCGACGTGATGGCGCATGTCTCGCCGCGCGATATCGAGAGCGTCGCGGTCGGACAGAAGGCTGAAGTCCGCTTCCCGAACTTCTCCTCACGCACGACGCCGACGATCTTCGGCAAGGTCCAGAGCGTTTCGGCTGACGCAATATCCGACGAGGCGACCAAGCAGAGCTATTACTCCGCACGGGTCGTGATCGACTATTCGATCCTTCCGCCGGAGATCGCCAGCAAGATCATGCCGGGCATGCAGGCCGACGTGATCATCTCCACGGGTGAACGCACCGTGCTCGAATATCTCGTCGGCCCCCTGCTCAACACCCTGGCCAAGACCTTCCGGGAGAAATGAGGTGCCGGACACAGACTGAGAGCGGGCGCATCGGCGCCCGCGTGGGACGCAGACCATGCGGACCTAGAAACTTCGGTGAGCGCGCCGCCCGATGGCAGACTGCAGCACGGTGACAGCGAAGGCGAAGGTGACGGTTCGTCTTTGAACGAAGGACGCGGGTCGCGCCTGTGTGAGGTTGGTCACGGTGGCAGAGCTCCGCTTGGACGAAGCTCCTCCTGCCAATCGCAAAGGGACCAGTCATGACGACGACCACCGCCCGCAGCCCGCTCGGAACCGCACTGCGGGCCTGCTTTCCCGCGCTCACCGCGACCTTCGTTCTCAGCCTCTTCATCAATGCGAGCATGCTGGCTTCGCCGCTCTATTCGATGCAGGTGTATGACCGCGTGCTCACCAGCCGCAATCTTGGCACGCTGGTGATGCTGACCCTGATCGTCGGCGTTTTCCTGGTGTTGTACGGCATCCTCGAATTTGCCCGCTCCGGGGTGCTGGCGCGCGCCGGCGTCCAGTTCGAAGGCACCCTGCGCCACCCTCTGTTCGAAACGATGATGAAGGCTGAGCTGTCACCGCGGCATCGCTTTGGACAGCAGATCATCCGCGACGCCGAGACCATCCGCGACTGCATCTCGAGCGGCACCGCGGCTATCGCCTGCGACCTGCCCTGGACACCGGTGTTCGTGGCGCTGTGTTTCCTGCAGCACGCCTATCTCGGCATTCTCTCGCTGTTGGGAGCGGTCGTCTTGTTCTCGCTGGCGCTGTTGACCGAGTTTTACACGCGCTCCAGCGTTGAGCGCACCAACGCGCTGGCCAACGAGGCCTCGCGCTTCGTGGCAGCGGCACTGCGCAATGGCGAGGTCGTGCGCGGCCTCGGCATGGGCGACATCGTCATGGATCGCTGGAGCTGCCGACAGTCGGCCATGGTCGATGCCCACAGCACGCTGGTCGAGCGCGGCGCCGCGATGCACTCGATCACCAAATTCGCCCGCATGGCCGTGCAGACGTCGCTGCTCTGCATCGGCGCCTGGCTCGCGATCGAGCAGCAGATCTCTCCCGGCGCCATGATGGCGACATCGATCATCATGGGCCGCGCGCTGGCGCCGGTTGAACAGGTCGTCGGCCAGTGGAAGCGGATCATCGCTTTCCGCTCCGCCTATCGCCGACTCGAAGAGCTGTTCCAGGCGCTTCCGGTCACCGCTGCGCCGACCGCGCTCCCTGCGCCGCGCGGCGATATCGACGTCGAAAATGCCGTGGTCTGGCCGCCGGCGGCAGGCCGCCCGTCGGTCAAGGGGGTCAGCTTCTCGCTCAAGGCCGGCGAGAGCCTCGCGATTGTCGGCGCCTCCGCCAGCGGCAAGTCCAGCATGGCGCGTGCGATGGCTGGCGTCTGGCCGCTGCGCGAAGGTGTGATCCGCATCGATGGCGCAGCCTACAGCCAGTGGGATCAGAATCGGCTCGGCAAGCATATCGGCTATCTGCCGCAGGACATCGAGCTGTTCTCGGGCACGGTCGCGGACAACATCGCGCGGCTGGCCAAGGTCGACGAAGCCGCTGTGGTCGCGGCGGCCAAGGCTGCTGGCGCGCATGAGGTGATCCTGCGTCTGCCCAATGGCTATGACACGCCCATCGGCGAGGGTGGCGTCGCGCTCTCAGGCGGCATGCGCCAGCGTGTCGGTCTGGCCCGCGCCCTGTATGGCGATCCACGCCTGCTGATCCTGGACGAGCCGAACTCCAACCTCGACGAGGACGGCGAGCGGGCGCTGGCCCATGCCATGGCCCAGGCAAAGGCCGCCGGCCGGACCGTCATCGTCGTCACGCATCGCCCGCAGCTTCTCGCGCATGTCGATCGCATCATGGTGATGTCGTTCGGCAAGTCGCTGGCCTTCGGGGAGCGCGACGAGGTGATCGCCCGGATGCGCGGTCAGCGCGTCGTCGTCGCCCACGATCGTGCGGCCGCCACCGCTGCCTAAACATGAACATCGTCAGCCGATCCGATGCAGCCCAAGCCGACCGCCATGATCCAGCAACATTGCGCTCGGCAGTTCCTGCAGCGTCCACAGCGCTGCGAACGGCGACGCCCTGCTCCGAAATGCCGCAACCGGTGCAGCCGGACACCGCGGCGCTTCCGCAGCATGTCCGGATCAGGCAGCAGCCCTCGCTAAAGAGTTGGTCGGAATGCGCTCTCGAACCAAGCCGCGCCGCGCGAGGTTCAGCTTCCCCGCATCAATCGGCGGGAGCGAACATGCACTGCAATGTCGGCTTGGCGATCTTGGAAAAGGTTGGGCCGATCTCCGCCAGCTTGCTTGGCGGCACCCATTGCGTCTCGATCGTCGGGACACCGTTCTCGCTGATTCCGCGCAGCAGCGCCTCGCGAAGGTCGGCATCCTCGACCATGACGATCGCATGGTCATGCAGGCACGAGCATACGGCTTCAGGATGCGCCCATCGTCCGACCATGTGCGGCGCACATTGGCGAACGAAGTCGCTGCGCAGATCGGGCAATGGGGCCGTGGGCCGAGCATCGGCGGCGGACGCGCCGAGGCCGACAAGAACGGCAACGGTCGCGAGACTCTGACGAAGCGTCGCCCATCGCTGGTCTCGAGGTCTCGTCATCGCATCCACGGCATGGCTGGAAGGAAGTTCGGAGTGGCTTCGTCGCCTGACCGTGCTTGATAAGGTCGCCAGGTTTCAGTCCGTTTGCGCCACAAGGGGAAAATGGTTTCGTCGCGCGGCCAATTGTTTCGTGCGCCTTCCGGGACGACATCAAACACAACTACCGAAAGAATGGCGCATTTCCTTCAAGCAAAAGGAGGCGTTCCTCACGTCATCTCAGCGCAACAGCTCAACGCAACTCCGATTCCCCCTGTCTGCCAGGAGCCAGCCGCGCAAGCGGGGCGGCAAGCCCATGGACAGTCCGCCTCTTCCGATCGTTCATCCTTATTGAATGAAGTCTCCGCATTTCTGCACATCGCCATCATCCGCCTTGCCCCAGGGCATGACCGGCACCGACGAGGTCGAGTTCTTCGGCGAGCCTTCGATCAATTTGTCCGAATAGACCATGTAGACGAGAACGTTGCGCTTGGCGTCGCAGCCGCGCACGATCTGCATCTTCTTGAAGAACAGCGACCGCCGCTGCCGAAACATGTCGTCGGCCTGTTCGAGCTTGCGCTTGAAGCGGATCGGCCCGATTTGCCGGCATGCGAGCGAAATGTCGGACACCTCCTCCGCAAGACCGAGCCAGCCGGCATATCCCCCCTTCTGGGGCACGGTGAAATGGCAGGCGACGCCCTCGACCTCAGGATCGTCAACGCCATAGGTCGCAAGCTTGTCATTCGGGCTGAGCAATTTGAACACAGTCGACCGACGGAAGATCAGATCCGGCTCGTCGGCGGCGTACGCTGACACCACAGGCGAAGACAGCCCGATAAGCAGCAGGAAAGCTAAGGTTTTCAGCCACAGGTCAAACTGGCTGGTGGCTCTGAACGACATGTCGGTCTCCGTTATACCGCCGATGGCTCGGCATACCGCCCATGTAGGGACACAAATGCCTGCAAGGAAGGCATTCCGGTCCCGTCACATCCGATACTCGTTTAACGGGATGTGAGGCTTTTCTGCTACGATCGGAACGAAAACACGCAGGGCAGAAGCCCCAAGCTGGTGAACGCAGACTCCGTCTGCGACACTAAAGGCCAGATGGTTCTTGAGGACTTGCCGGAATGCTCTGCGTTCGTGCAGCCGCCAGGGGGCGGTTTTATTGTGCAGCAATCGTTTCAGTACCGCTTATCGTAGCAGCGACGTCACAGGCTGGAGCTGCGCCCTACTCCGAATGGAATGATCCGCAGCAAACCATCTATCCGGCCGAGCCGTATGTCGTGCCGCGCAAGCCGAAGGCGCGCCCGATTCAGAAAACTGTCAAGCTCGAGAAGGAAGCGGCCAAACCGCAAGGGCCCGTGACCGTGGCGGTGTCCATCGACAAGCAGCGCCTCAAGGTCTACGACGCGAACGGCCTGTTTGCCGAAGCGCCGGTCTCGACCGGCATGAAAGGGCATTCCACGCCGATCGGCGTGTTCAGTGTCATCCAGAAGCAGAAATTTCATCGCTCGAACATCTATAGCGGCGCGCCGATGCCGTTCATGCAGCGCATCACCTGGTCGGGCGTGGCGCTGCACGCCGGCGTGCTGCCTGGCTATCCGGCATCGCACGGCTGCATCCGCATGCCCGCGAGCTTCGCGACGCGCATCTATGGGTGGACGCGAATGGGATCGCGCGTTCTGGTCACCCCTGGCGAAGTCGCCCCGGCCAGCTTCGCCCATCCCCTGCTCGCGGCGCTGAAGGCGCCGCAACCGAGCGCGTCGATCCAGCCCGACGCCACCACTCCGGCAGCGACCAAGTCGGACAAGGGCGCCGCTCTGGCAGCCCCGATTACGGTTGCGACCACGGATCTGCGGGCCACCATCGGCCACGCCGAGGCGACTCCTTCGGCTGAAGCCACGGCGCTGTCGCGCCCGCTGCGGACAGCCGACGCCAGCAATGCGAATGGTCTTGCCGCAACGGCCTCCGATGCGTCGCCAAGCCCGGACGCTGCTCGCCCGGACGCCGCGCAGGTGGTGGCCGGCGCCGCCGATCTGAAATCCAGCCTCGTGGAGCCCAATGCCAAGGCTGCTCAAAAGGACGACGCGACGTCCACCGCGACGGATGCCACGCGGTCGCCGGCGAGCCTCCCCAGCAGCACTGCGGACGCCACTCCACCGGAGAAGGCGACGGCGACATCGCCCGCGCTCGAAGCCCCCGCCCTCGAAGCCACTGGCTCGACCGATGTGAAGCCGACAGAGGCAAAGCCCGCGGATACCAAGATCACGGATCAGCCCGCCATTCGCCCGGGCACGGCAGCGACGGCGCCGGAAAGCCCTGTTGATCCCAAGACTCTCGAAAAGGATCAGTCGCGTCTTGCGGGCCCGGACAAGCCCATCGCTCCGAAGCCCGAGTTGAAGCGCAACAGCCAGGTGGCGATCTTCATCAGCCGCAAGGACTCCAAGCTGTACGTTCGGCAGAACTTTGCGCCGGTGTTCAACACGCCGATCAGCATCGCGCCGGGCGACAAGCCGCTTGGCACCCATGTCTTCACCGCGACCGCAGACAAGGCCGATCCGGCGACGATGCATTGGACGGTCGTCTCGCTTCCCGGTTCGACGCGGAGCGTCGCGGCCAATGACGGTGTGGTCCGCCGCGGCAAGAAATCTGTCGAGCAGGCTGATGCAAAGCCGGTCGTTCAGCTCAGCAGCGCCGCCGAGGCGCTCGATCGCATCACGATTCCAGCGGACGTCCTGGCCTGGCTGGGTGAGGCCTTGTCGAGCGGAAGTTCGTTGATCGTCTCCGATCAGGGCCTCAACCAGGGCGAAACTGGCGAGGGCACGGAGTTCATCCTTTCGCTGCGGTGACGGCGGAATGGGTCCTTGTTTCCGCCCAAGGCGACTCGTACCACCGAGGTATCCCTTGCTGGACGCGACCTGATCCAAAGCCGTCGCGGGACCGTTCATGGTACGGTCCCGTCGCGGCCATGTCGCTCGACGGCCGGCGAGGCTGGTTCCGCTCAGGAGGTTCTCATGATCGATCGCAGGACGGTTCTCTTCGGCATCGGCGCGTCCATGGCCGGCTCAGCGTTCATTTCGCCGGCAGCCCGCGCCGAGAATGCGGTGAGCAAGACCACAGCCTATCGCTTCTCGTTCCCGGCGCTGTCGGGTGACCCGATTCGCCTGGCCGAGTTCACAGGCAAGCCGGTCCTGGTCGTGAATACGGCCTCGCAATGCGGCTATACCCCGCAATACACCGGCCTGCAGCAGCTGTGGAGCGAGTTCCACGAGCGCGGCTTGTCGATCATTGCCGTGCCGTCGAACGACTTCAATCAGGAGCCGGGAGTGGCCGGCGACATTGCCGAGCTCGCCAACAAGCAGTTTGGCGTCACCTTTCCGATGACCGCAAAGGCGGTTGTCACCGGATCCAACGCCCATCCCTTCTACCGCTGGGCGGCCGAGACGCGGCCGAAGGACACCCCGCGCTGGAACTTTCACAAATATCTGATCGGCCGCGACGGCTACATTGCCGACGTGTTCGCCTCCTCGGTCGAGCCGACGGATACCCGGGTGAAGACGGCCATCGCCCGCAACCTCGCGGACGGCTGAGCAACACTCGGCAACAATGCGGCGGAAATCGGCAATCTCGGCGTGACTTTGCCGTGTTTCCTTTTGGCGACCATCCGGTGACTGGGCTAGTATCCCGAGCCGGATGGCGGAGCGACTCTGGATTACGGCGCTCGCCTTGCAACAACCCGAGGAAGCACGATGCGGATTGCGGCTGGATTGGTGTTCGCGAGTTCTTTGGCGGCATCGTTGTTGACGTCTGGCGCCGCGTGGTCGCAGGCCCAGCGCACGGCGGCGGCCCCCACCCCGGCTGCGGCTCCGCTGCCAGCGGCCGCAACGCCGGCCCCACAGAGCCAACCGCCACGAGCGCCCTGCATGAACCCTGAGGCGCTCGGCGTCGGCCGCACCGTCGAGATCGACACCACAGGCGGTCCCGGATTCGGCTTCGAGCACTTCAAGGATCTCGACTTCCTCAAGGATCACGAGGTCGTGCTGACCTTCGACGACGGCCCGTGGCCGGAGAACACCCCCGGCGTGCTCAAGGCGCTCGCCGACCAGTGCACGACGGGCATCTTCTTCATCATCGGCAAGCACGCGACCTACTATCCGGAGATACTGAAGCAGGTCTACAACGCCGGCCACACTGTGGGCACGCACACTTGGTCGCACGCCGCGCTGACCAACAAGAAGCTTACGGAGGACCAGCGCAAGGAGGAGATCGAGCTCGGCATCAGCGCCGTGAAATGGGCGCTTGGCGGCAACTCACCTGCTCCGTTCTTCCGCTTCCCGGCGCTGCAGCATCCGCCGGAGATGGTGACCTATCTCGGCACCCGCAACATCGGCATCTTCTCCTGCGACCTCGACTCGTTCGACTTCAAGGCGCGCAATGCGCAGGCGGTGATCGACGTCACCTTCAAGAAACTCGACAAGCTCGGCAAGGGCATCATCCTGATGCACGACTTCCACAAGCACACGGCCGAAGCGCTGCCCGAACTGCTGCGCCGCCTCAAGGCCGGCGGCTACAAGGTCGTCGCGATGCGGGCCAAGGCCCCGGTGCAGTCGCTGCCGCAATATGACGAGCAGCTCGCGAAGGTCGCCAAGCTGCCGACGGTGAGCCAAAGGCCGGTGTCGAGCGTTGTGACGACAGTGTCTGAATGAGACAGGATGACGTTCGTCAGTGAACAAGCTTCGAATCGAGGGTTACGTGATCGTGTCGGCCGACGGAATGTTGGCCGACACCCACAATGTGATGCCGGCAGCGCTGAAATTTCCCGGCGACGCCGCGTTTTTTTCTCAGGCGCTGGATGGCGCCGATCTGATCGTCCATGGGCGCAATTCCTACGAGGACCAGCCCAACTCACCGAAGCGCCGCCGGCTGGTCGTGACCCGCAAGGTGGCGGGGCTGGCGCCTGACCCCGAAAAGCCGCTCTCGACTCTTTGGAATCCGGCCGGCGCCTCGTTCGAGGCTGCCTGCCAAGCCGCTGGCGTCGATTCAGGAACCGTCGCCATCATCGGCGGGCCGGTCGTGTTCGACATGTTCATGGACCGTTACGACACGTTCTTCCTTTCGTTGGCGCCTCATGTCTCGTTGCCCGAGGGCGCGCCCTGCTTCACCTCGGTCGCTCCCGGTCGCTCGCCGCAGCAGGTGCTGACCGCGCACGGCCTTGTCCCGGCCAACCAGCTGATGCTCGATCCCGCCGACGAGGTCAGCGTCACCGCCTGGAAGCGCGCGGCCTAAGCCAACCCGCTCACGATCCGGCTAGATGTCGCCATAGGCGCGCTGCTCGGGTGCCTTCGGTCCCTTGCCGTAGCCAAAGATGATGAACAGCGCGCCGATGATCGAGAGGTTCTTCAGCGCGTCGATCAGTGTCTTGGCGTTATCGGGCGGGGTCTGGTTCCAGAAATCGTGGAAGTAGAAGATCGTCGCGCCGACGAATACGATCATCAGCAACGCGAACAGCCGGCCGAGGACGTTGAGCGCGATCATCACGCCAGCCAGCACCTCGAACGCGCCGGCAGCGATCGCCAGGATCTGCGGCATCGGCATCTTCGCGGCCGCTTCCAGCTGCGCCGCATAGGGCGCGAGCACGGCGGGAATCGTGACCTTGGCGGCAATGAGATCGGCGGTCGCTTGAATGCCGAACAGCTTGGTCGCGCCCGTGTAGATGAAGATCACGGCAAACAGAACGCGCCCGAACGTAATGAAACCCGGCATTCTCGCCCTCACGGATCAACTTCAACCGATATGTCGCCGGCCCACCGGGCCGGATATGTGACGTCTCCAACGCTTTTCAACAATAAAGGCGGGCGGAATGCGACCGAAACCGGACGAATTCCGCCACACTTCGATCATGTCGCCCGTCAGGCGAACAGCGTCGGCTGTGCCCTCCCGGCGCGCTCCTGGGCCTCGACCGCGGCGACGGCCGTCATGTTCAAGATGCCGCGCGCCGTCACCGACGGCGTCAGGATATGCGCCGGCCGCGCCGGGCCGATCAGGATCGGCCCCACCGGCACCGCGTCCGCCAGCACCTTGATCATCTGATAGGCGACGTTGGCGGCATCGAGATTCGGCATGATCAGCACATTGGCCGAGCCTTCGAGATCCGAATGCGGCAGGATGGCCTTGCGCGCGGTCGCCGACAGCGCCGTGTCGCCCTGCATCTCGCCATCGGCCTCGAGATCCGGCCGGTGCTGCTTCAGCAGCGCCGTCGCCTGCCGCATCTTACGCGAGGACTCGGTGTCATAGCCGCCGAAATCGGAATGCGACACAAAGGCGATCTTCGGCTTGATGTTGAAGCGGGTGACGTGATTGGCCGCCAACGAGGCCATCTCGGCGAGCTCCTCGGCGGTCGGGTTCGGCCGCACCTGGGTGTCGCCGATGAAATAGGCGCCCTTGCTGGTGATGGTGAGCGCGAGCGCGGCAAAGTCGCTGACCCCCGGCATGAAGCCGATGATCTCGCGGACATGACGCAGATGGCTCATGTAGCGCCCCTCGACGCCGCAGATCATCGCATCCGCCTCGCCTCTGACGACGGCGAGCGCCGCGATCACGGTGGCATTGGTGCGCACCACCGTGCGCGCCGCATCCGGCGTCACGCCGCGGCGGCCGGCGACCTCGATGTAGCTCTGCACATAGGAGCGGTAGCGCGGATCGTCCTCGGGATTGATGAGGTCGAAGTCCTGGCTTGCCTTGATCGACAGGCCGAAGCGCTTGATGCGGGCCTCCACCACGGAGGGACGGCCGACCAGGATGGGGCGCGCCAGCTTCTCCTCCAGCACGACCTGCGTCGCACGCAGCACGCGCTCGTCCTCGCCTTCGGCATAGATCACGCGCACCGGCTGCGTCTTCGCCTTGGCGAACACCGGCTTCATGATCAGGCCGGAGCGGAACGCGAAGCGCTCCAGCAACGCGGTGTATTCGTCGAAATTCTTGATCGGCCGCGTCGCCACGCCCGAGTCCATCGCCGCCTTGGCCACGGCCGGCGCGATGCGCAGGATCAGCCGCGGATCGAATGGCGAGGGGATGAGCGAGCCCGGACCGAAGCCCTGGGTCTCACCGGTATCGAAGCCGCGGGACACCGCGTCGGAGGGCGGGTCCTGGGCGAGTTGCGCGATCGCGTCGACCGCGGCCTGCTTCATGGCCTCGTTGATCGCGGTGGCGCCGACATCGAGCGCGCCGCGGAAGATGAAGGGGAAGCAGAGGACGTTGTTGACCTGGTTCGGGAAGTCCGAACGTCCGGTGCAGATCATCGCGTCGGGTCGCGCCGCACGCGCCTCCTCCGGCATGATCTCCGGGTTGGGATTGGCGAGCGCCATGATCAGCGGCTTCTCGGCCATCTGCTTGAGCAGCTCGGGCTTCAGCACGCCGCCCGCAGACAACCCTAAGAAAATGTCCGCGCCGCCGATCACCTCGGCCAGGGTCCGCTTGTCGGTCTTCTGCGCATAGACCGCCTTCCACGGGTCCATCAGCGTGTTGCGGCCCTCATGGACGACGCCATCGATGTCGCAGACCCAGATGTTCTTGCGCTGCGCGCCCATCGAGACCAGCAGATTGAGGCAGGCGATCGCGGCGGCACCGGCGCCCGACGTCACGATCTTGACCTCGGAGAGCTGCTTGCCCGCCAGCGACAGCGCATTCTTGATCGCGGCGCCGACGATGATCGCGGTGCCGTGCTGGTCGTCATGGAAGACCGGGATCTTCATCCGCTCCTTGAGCCTCGCCTCGATCTCGAAGCACTCGGGACCCTTGATGTCCTCGAGATTGATGCCGCCGAAGGTCGGCTCCAGCGCCGCCACGGTCTCGACCACGCGGTCGATGGTGTCGGCCGCGATCTCGATATCGAACACGTCGATGCCGGCGAATTTCTTGAACAGCACCGCCTTGCCCTCCATGACCGGTTTGGAGGCGAGCGGGCCGATATTGCCGAGGCCCAGCACGGCGGTGCCGTTGGAGACCACGGCCACGAGATTCGCCCGCGCGGTCAGCGACGCCGCTTCGGCAGGGTTGTTGGCGATCTCGGTGCAGGCAGCGGCCACGCCGGGCGAATAGGCCAGGGCCAGATCGCGCTGGTTGGCGAGCGGCTTGGAGGCCTGGATCTCCAGCTTGCCCGGCCGTGGCAGCCGATGATAGGCCAGCGCTGCGGAACGAAGATCTTCAGAATAGGACGACATACGTGCTCCAGCGTTTCCGACCCCGGTTGGTCTCGTGAGATGCGTTCAGGACGCGGTTTTTCCGGCCGGCGGAACCGCAGTTGATGCACGCAGAGCGGTTTTCATGCAACATCGGAAACCATGTCCGTCAACAGACCAGGGGCGGCAAATTCTCAAGTTGGCAGAAGCACATCCCTATCCGATCCCATTCGCCAACACCATCACCATGAGACCAGACCGTTGCGCCAGCCCGGCATTCGGGCGAGAGCGGGAGCAGATTGCATGAACCGGATTGTGGCTGGAGTTCTCGTTGCGATTGTCCTCGGCACTGCCGCCTTTTTGGGCGTTCCCTGGTACGCCCAGAACCGCGCCGAGCGCGAAGTCGAGGCCAGTTTCGCCCAGATCCGGCAGAACGGCGCCACTGCGAGTCACGGCAAGGTCGTCTTCGACCTGTGGACCCGCAAGCTGTCGATTGCCGACGTCAAGATCGAGTCGGCCACGCAACCGCCGGCGAGCATCACGCTCGGCAGCGTGACCGCGACCGGGCTCAGCCAGCCTGACCAGGAGCACGTGACGGCCGCCAGCCTCGAAGTCAGCGATGTCGCGATGGCTGCCCAGATCCCCGGCCCATCGCCGCTTCGCCTCAGCTATAAGCTGCCGCAGCTCGTGGTGAAGGATTATGCCGGGCCGGTTCGGTTCGCGGCCATTCCGGCCGGCGCCACGCTGGTTGAGACCTACCGGGCGCTGGTCCAGCAATTCGCAGCCATCAGCGCCGCCTCGATCACGGTGCCCCGCACCACCGGCACGATGGAAGGCGGTCCGTCCGCCGGCCCGGCGGAATTCAGCTATTCCGGCCTCAGCGTCGATCAGATCAAGGCCGGCCGGATCGGGAGCTACAAGCTCGACGAGCTCGCTTTTACGATGAGCCCGCAGCAGCCCGCGGGCAAGACCGACAAGATGCAGGGCCGCATCACCGACATCGTCCACCACGACGTCGACGCCAATGCAATCGTGGCCGCGCTCGATCCCGACGCGGCGAAGGATGACCGCACCTACAGGGTCTATGGCCGGGTCACCACCGGTGCCTATGAGGTCAATTCCGACTCCGGCGTGCGCATGCGCATGGACGGCATCTCCGCCGACGAGTTCAGCGTGCGGCCCTCGCGGCTGCAATTGCCCGCCTTGATCGCCGCCCTGCCCGCTTCGACAGCGGTGCAGCCCACACCCGAACAGACGCGCGAACTGATGGACAAGATCGCCGGCATCTATGACGGCATGGCGCTCAGGAACGCGGAAATGCGCGGCCTCTCGATCGAGACGCCGCAAGGGCCGATCAAGCTGGCGGCGCTGCGGTTCGACCTGCGCGACGGCAAGAGCGACATCGCGGTCGAGGGTTTCGACGGCCGCTCGCCCAACGGGCCGGTCAAGCTCGGCCGCTTTGCGCTCAAGGGCTTCGACCTTGCCGGCCTCATGCGTCTCGGCAGCAAATATTCGCCCGGCACGAAGCCGGCGCCGGCCGACGCGGTTGTGCTGTTCAAGCTGCTCGACGGCATCGAGCTGAAGGCGCTGACGGCCCCCTACAAGGCCGGCGACAAGCCGGTGCAGATCGACAATATCACGCTTGATTGGGGCCAGTATGTCGGCCCCATTCCGACCAGGGCACGCCTGGTCGCCAAGATGGCCGGGCCGCTCGATCCATCCAACCCGGCGCTGCTGCCGCTGTTGGTCGCCGGCATCGACACGGCCGCCTTCGACGCCGATCTCGGCCTCGGCTGGACCGAGAGCACAGGCCGGTTCGCCGTGTCGCCCTTCAAGCTCGAGGTCAGTAATCTCGTCGCGGCCTCGGCCAACGTGTCTCTGGCCCAGGTGCCGCGCGACGTGTTCACGATCGATCTGCAGCAGGCGACAACGGCGGCGGCGCAGATCGAGGCCGAGGGACTCGACTTCAGCCTGCGCGACCTCGGCGCTGTCGACGTGCTCGTCGCCAATTACGCCAGGGGTCATGGCATTCCCCGGGATGCCGCGCGCAAGGCGCTGATCGACAGCATCAAGGCCATCGGCGCGCAAATGACCGCCGCCAATATCGATGCGGCGAGCGCCGTGGACGCGCTCAGCCGCTTCATTGAGAAGCCGCGCCAGACCTTGACGCTGAAGCTCTCGCCGCGCGCCAAGGTGCCGGCCATCCAGCTCGCGCAGCTCATCGCCATCGATCCGCAGAGCGCGCTGGCGCAGTTCAAGATCGAGGCACAGACCGCACCGTGAAGCGAATGGGGAATCGAGTCCGCGCCGGTCGACATGTCGCCAATTCATGCGCATGACCCCAACCCGCGCCGTCGCGATCCCGCGGCTTTCTCCGCCCGAGTTGTTCCGGTCGTTCGGCCCTCTTCCGAACGAAGAGGGCGCAGGGAATGCCGGGCGCTGGCCGCAACCCATGGCCCGCCTGCGAACAAAAAATGCAGGCGGCAGGTACCACAGGTTCAGCCGGTCATCCGGCATTCCCTGCGCGATGGGCTTGTCGGCTGCTTCGCGCTCTCCCTGGTGCGCCGGGCTTGTTGGCCACCATGATCCGCGCGGCGCATCAGCACCGCCGCGAACGTGACACCAGCGTCGGGGTGTCGAGACCACGCGACTTGACCGCCTGCACCGTGCCGTTCGTCCACGCGCGCTCAAGCACGTTGCGACACGATGCAGCCACCGCCTCCCCACCTCACGTCTCGTGACGACCGCGAACCGTCCCTCTTCATCGAGGCGGGATGGCCGGAAAGGTGGAGGCGATTTGCCCGACGATGCAAGCCCTGATGTTTGCGACAAACTGGCTCGACGGGCAATCTGCGCATGAGGGGCATGCCGGACATGCCCGTCGGCAAACGACGTGACTGCGCGATTGTAGCAATCAATCCCGAGCGGTGAGGCGCTACGAGATTCGGGCTTCCAATCGCACTGTCCCGGCGGCCAGGGTGCAGGCCGTATCAATGCGCGCCGTCATGCATTCACGCAGCTGCCTTAAAACTGCGCTACGAAATACCGGTGACGACCTCTCCCCGGAACGCCGATTCGGGCGATGGCTGATCGCGTTGGTTGGCCATACCCAGGGAAGCGTGTCCCCTATCGTCCTTGATTTCTTCGTACGGACACGACGTGAATCACAGCAAGATCAGTTACTACGCCGAGCTTTTCCTCTACCCGATCGTCGTCGCCGCGCTTCTGCTGTTCGATCTCGCGAGCAACGGGGTCGCCCTGCAGCCGCGCTGGCTGCTGGCCGCAGCCGGCGGGACGCTGCTGTGGACGCTCGCCGAATATCTGGTGCACCGGTTCCTGTATCATGAGGTTGCCATCCTCAAGCAACTCCACGGACTGCACCACGCGCGCCCCAGCGATCTCATCGGCGCGCCGATCTGGGTGAGTGTCGTCATCTTCTTATCATTCTTCGTGCTCGTCGCGAGCCTCGCCGACCTGCAGACCGCAAGCGGAACGACGAGCGGTCTGCTGACTGGTTACGTCTTGTATCTGTTGGTCCACGATGCCGTGCATCACTGGCCATTGGCCGGACAGTCGCTGCTGCAGTCCTGGCTGCGCAGCTGCCGGCTCCGCCATGTCCGACACCATCGCGGCCCGCCCGGCAATTTCGGCGTCGTCACGGGTGTCTGGGACCATGTCTTTGGCACAGCGCTCGCGCCGGGACGAACGAGGAACGCCTGAGGCCCGCAAGCCGCGTCTCGGGGAGACGTACAGCTCACCGACGGCGTGACGCAAAGACGGATTCGACTGCGATCGAAGACCTGTCAACGCGGACAAGGAAGCCGCTTCTCGAAACAGACGGCTTCAGGCCGGCCGGCATATTTGCCGAAATTGGGAATCAGGCGATAGCCGTACCGTTCATAGAATGCGACGGCACGCGCATTGATGCGCCGCGTCTCTAGCCAGATTGCGTCATAGCCGAAGCCGGCTGCTACCGCTTCGAGATGCGCCAGGATCGCTGCACCGACGCCGCGCGTGCCCGCGCGCGCGTACATCCGTTTCACTTCGGCAATGTTCGCTTCCAGCGGCCGCAGCCCGCCACAACCGATGGCCTGCCCCTCTCCATCGCGCGCAACGACAAAGCACGCCTTCGGGCCGCGGACGTCACCCGGATCGAACGACGACCGGCCGCTGTCACCGGTGATGCGCGCGAGCGTCGCAGACAGCTCAGCTATCAGCATTTCTGCCGCGGCTGAAGCCGGGTCTTCCAAAGTAATCTCGAGCATGTAAGCGCGGCTCATTCCATGGTTGGGCCCTGAAGATGTCCTTGGCTATCCGCGAGCCGCGCCGCTCCCGTAGATGCGACCGCAGCAATGCCGGATTTTGCATCGTGCTGGCGGATTCTCCTACAGAATTGATCAAGCGATGGCCCATCTCGCGCGCGTCTCGCTGGCATCCCGCGCTGTTCTCGGCTAGCTGCGGGGGCACGAACAGAAGGCGCTGCCTCATCGGCAGCACGTCCTATCACGCCGAAGCGCGGAGCGATTTCACAACGACGAATTCGCGGCATTCGGTGACCGCAACCTGGTTCATCGTCTCGAAGGACACCGCCATGCCATGGACGAACACGAAGCTGGAATTTGGCGCCCTGGCCAAGTTCTTCCACTGGAGCAGCGCGGCCGCCTTCATCGTCGCCTATGCCGTCGTGTACTACGTGATCTGGTTCATGGATGACATGGCGCCTGAGGCGCTGCCGGTGCTCAACGTTCACTGGGTGCTGGGGATCATCGTGGGGTTCCTGGTTCTGCCTCGGCTGCTCTGGCGGTTCACCAATGTGCAGCCTGACCCGCCGCATGGCTCCAGGGTCGAGCACGTGCTTGCCCACGTCGCACATGGGGGACTGTACGCCCTGCTCATCGTCATGCCGCTGACCGGCTATATCGGGACCGACGCTGCGACTGATTTCGGATTGTTCAAGGTGCCGAGTTTCCGTGAGACGGCCGTGTTCGGCTGGATCGAGAGCGGCCTTGGAATCGACTGGGACAGGTTCGAGCCACCGGTCGATGCGATCCACCATTTCGTCGGCAAATGGATCGCGTGGACGGTCGTCGCCCTGCACGTCGCTGCCGCGCTGTTTCATCACCTGGTGCGGCGGGACAACGTCCTGACCCGGATGCTGCCCGGCCGTTCGGCTGCATGAGCTTGTAAAACGCAGCGCCTGTGAGCGCGGCGCACGGCTGACTGTCCCTCTCAGCGGCTGATCTGGGCCGGCCCGCTTGGCAAGCGCAGCAGGCTCAGCCGAGTCGGCGACGGGCGCGGCAGCGGCCTTGCATTGGCGGGCGCGGCCTGCTGCACCGTCGGCTTGTGCGCCCGCAGCTTCGGCCAGCGCACCACGTCGAGCCGGACGTTCGCCAGCCCGGAGTCGACCATGTCCAGCGCCGCAGCGGCGGCATAGGACAGGTCCACCACGCGGCCATCGACATAGGGACCGCGGTCATTGATGCGCACCGTCACAGCGCGGCCGGTGTCGAGCCGCGTCACGCGCAGGCGCGTCCCGAACGGCAGGCTGCGATGCGCGGCGGTCATGGCGGTGGTGTCGAATACCTCGCCATTCGCGGTCGGCTGCGGCGCGGTGTAGTAGCTGGCGAGACCACGCAGCGCATGACGCGGACGCCGCGGCGCAGTGCTCGCAGACGGCGGAGCGGCCGTCTGCGCGGCAGGGTTCGCCGGCGGTGTCGACGAGACCGGCGCAGGCTGCGTGAGGGCCGTCTGCTCGGCCGCACCGCCCTTGTCGGGGCCAGCGCCAATCTCCGGCGACCGCGCACAGCCGGCGAGCAAGGCCGCCGACAGCGCGACGGCGAGCCAACGGACCCGCACGGCTCGGCCCGATGCATCGCACAGATGCGAGAGCGGCGCGCCAGCCCCGGTCGCAACGCCCGATGCACGTCCGCGACGGCTCGGCGGCATGTCCCCTCCTCCCGCACCCCAGCGGGGGGAAGTCGACCGGGCAAAATCGGCCGCGTGGCGACCAAACCGTGGCGGCGACGGTTCAAGTCGATGGTGCTGCGGCGATGCGAGACCTATCGCATCGCCCGACGCGGCCACCTGCTGCTGGCCCGTTGCAGCCTTGCATTGACGCCGCCGGATGCGGCGAACGGGGCCCCGGCCGCACCTGCCGGAGCCGCGCTCCGAGCCTCATTCCAGCTCGATCGCCTGGTAGGTACCGGTCTCGTCGAGCGCTGTGCCCCAGATCTTGTGCGAGGCCTGGTGCTCGGCGCGTCCGAACGAGAGCGTGCTGCCGAGGCCGAGATCGATGCTCTTCATCGATTCCAGCGTATCGACCAGTCGCTCGGTGTCGAGCGGCGTCGTCTGTTTCAGCGCCTGAATCAGGATGCTCGCCGAGATGAAGCCCTCCAGTGAGGTGTAGTCCGGCGCTTCGCCGGGGAAGTACTTGTCCAGCGCATTCTTGTAGTCGAGCACGAGGCTCGAATAGCCGGCCACCGAGGGGACCCCCTGCGTGACGATCACGCCATTGGTGTATTTCGTGCCGAGCAGCTTCAGCTCGGCGGCGAGAGACGAAGAGCCGACAGCCGAGATGTTGGCGTAGATCAGTCCCGGAGCCGCCTCGTGGGTCTTCTCGATGAATTTCGCCGCGGCTCGGTCGGTCGCGATCATGATCACGGCCTTGATCGGCGGCTTGGTCTGCGCCTTCAGCTTGCCGACGGCGTCGTCGACCTCCAGCGTGCCGCGCGGGAAGCCGTAGCGGATGATCGGATCGGTGATGCCGAGCGCGCGGAACGCCTTGGCGACACCGTTGGCGCCATCGTCGCCATAGGCATCGTTCTGCGCGAAGACTGCGATCTGTTTCGCCGGGATGCGTTTGACCTTCATCAGATAGTGCACGATCGCGGCGGTCTCTTCGGCATAGCTCGCACGATAGTTGAAGACGTAGCGGTCGGGCGGGTCGCGGCGAACTACGGCCGAGCCGCTATAGGGCGCAAAGAACAGCGCGCGGCGCTCCAGCGCATAGGGGATCGCCACCGCATTGTTGGCGGTGCCCATATTGCCGATGAAGCCGAACACCTTATCCTTCTCGTAGAGCTGCGTCATGGCGGCGAGCGTGCGGGTGGGATCATAGGCGTCATCGGCCGCGATCAGTCTCAGCTTGCGGCCGTTGATCCCGCCGGCGTCGTTGACGCGGTTGAACGCGGTCTCGATGCCGAGCTTCATCTGACGCGCGGATTCCTTGCGCACGCCCGAGAAGGGAATCACGGTGCCGAAACGGATTTCGGTGTCGCTGACGCCGTGCGGAAGCGGCGGCGGAAGGTTGGCGGTGGGCTGCGTCGCCGCCGCTGCGCTTGACGGCGCCAGCGTAAGGGACATCGTCGGAGCGGCCGATGGCTGCTGGCTGAGCGAGCGCTCGAGCTCGGACAATTGGCGTTCTGCCGTCTGACAGTTGACCTGCGCGGATGCGATCCGGCCGCGCCCCTCGGCGATGGAGCTGTTGAAGCTGCGGATGAGCAGATCGCGCTCGGTGGTTGTCGACGCGGCCTGACGGATGACCTCGCCGAACTGATCGATGATGGTCTGGACGCGTCCCTGGGCAATGGCCGGACAGGTCGCGGCCTGGCCGATGACAGGGCCGACCCGCGAAGCGAGATCGCGAACGACATCGGGAGACACGGCCGCGAGCGCGGGGGCCGCAGGGAGAAGGAAGCAAGTTCCGAGCAGGAGCACAGACCAGCGAACGGTCATTCTGGGTTATCCGTTTTCTTCTGATGGGGTGGCTATGTTCACCGCACCATTCAGACGAGCACTGGATTAAAGGCGGGTTGCATGACACCGCACCGTTCGACCGAACGGTATTGCTCTTATTTGAAATGAGTACAGCCGGGCGCCTCGCGAGCTGCGCTTCGCGAACCGAGGGACTGACAGGCCAGACCGTCGATTGACGCTGGAGATCAACACCTTCCTGCATTGCACAACAGGCCGCCGCGCGGATCGATCGTGGTGAGGCGCGCTGATCCGGCGGCGCCGGGCCCAGCTCCGGCGGTCGAGATGATGTCGCTGGCAGCCTTAACCGACGCTGACGCGAGAGGATCGAATGCAGAAGGGTGCGTTGAGAGCCGGCTCACCCTGCGGGGGCCCGACGACGCGCCGACCCCGCGCCATCTGGCGACGCAACGGCGCGCATGAGGAAACGGACGCATCCCGGATGAGCGAAACGATGTCCGAACTATGTCGTTCGGTCAGCCGGGCCTGGAGGCTTGCGGTGCTGGCACGCCAACTCGCCATTTATCCAATTTGCCGAGCGCCCCCCATGCAGTCAGGCCCAGCATGATGGGCTGGAGGTAGGGAACGGCGACGCCGAGCGTGGAAAGAATGCTCATGAGGCCGCCCGCCGCTCCGGGCGCCCCGCCTGCCGATGGCGCGGCGGCACCCAGCAGGGCGGTCAGCACGCTGCCGATGATGCCGATCGCGCTCTTCCTCCCGTCGAGCAGATTTCCAAGCGTCGTCCCCAGCGCGGCATTGACCGGTGTCAGGGACGCTGGAGCTGTGGTGCCCGGAGCGACCGGAGGAACCACGATGCCGAGCTGCCGCAGCACCTCGACCACCTGGCTCATGCGAGACAGCGCGTCAGCTTGAGCAGCCTGCCCGGACGCTGCGCCCGGCAGGTTCGGCTTTTGGCCGAAGAGCTCAAGGAGCTCCTCTATTTTCGCGACGATTTCGGTCAGGTTCGGCTGGGTCTGCGACTGAACGGGCACGGTTGTTGCTCCAGTTGCGACGACGATGGGTTCGGCCGAGAGCGAGGCAACGAAGCGTCGCATGTCATTGAGGCGGTTGAGCCAGCCCGCGCCGAAGACTGGAAATTCACGCAGCGATCGAAAATACGCATCTTCGATGTCGAGAAACGCCTTACACAGGCGCTGCGTGTCAACCGATCCGACCGCGCGGATCGTATCGGGGCCGATGATGCGATCGACGGCCACCTGAGCGCCGCAGCGTATCAGCGAATTCTGCAGGAATTCGGCGGAGCGGCCCGGCCCATGCAGCACTGCGGCATTGTACACCGGCGCCGCAACCTGCAGCGGCAGATCATCGCCACGGACGATATCGTAGTAGCGCGCCTTGAAGATGCGGCGCGCCTCGTCGATGCTGAGCTGTTTGACGTCCTCCGCGGTCAGAGCATCGTTGTGTCGCCAGGCCCGCAAGGTCTCGAGCGTGATTCCCATATTGGTGGGGCCGCCGCGGTCGGCGGGATGGTTGGTGTATCCGCCTTCCCACTTCTCGATGAAGGGTTGGATGCGGGAGAAGTGGCCAGGCGCCGTGGATGCCATCGCAGCGCTGGCAGGGCGATCGATATCGGACAATGTCATCATCTCCGCAACGGCCCCCGCTGCAAGAGGAGGGCGCGACACCGACGGCGGTGCCGGAGGCGGGACTGGCGAGCCCGACCATCCGGCAATGGCTGACTCAAGATTCTCGGCCCAGCTGGCGTCACCCCCGGGAGGGAAATGTCCAGCGTGAAGATCACCGATCCGGAGGCCGGCCATTTGCAGGTGCGGCGTCTCCCAGCTCAGCGGCTCCATGTTCTGCGCACGGCCGACCTCATGAAGCCGCTTCCAAGCGGCAGCGCTGGGACCGCTGTCGCTCCAATCCCACTGGCCATTGATCTTGAGGACAAAGTCGACCGCAAGACCATACTGATGATACGACATCCAAGGCTGGGCTTTGGTGACGATGTTGCCGGGTCTCGTGCGGCCCTGGGCGTAGAGATAGGCTTGGCGATGGGGCGACCGGAACGCCTCGAAGATCTCAAACGGATGGCCTTCGCTGTGGAGCTGACGCTGGATCGTCTGCACGCTCTGGCGAATAGCGGGGTGCAGAAACGCGAGATCAACCGATCGTCGGTCTTCACCAGCCATGAAGCCCCCCCAACACTGAGGCCGGTCGACAAGGCTCTGCAAGCCAGAGCACGCGCCACCGTTGTATAGTTTAGCTAATCATATTTATACGGGACGCGCTCCTTGACAAGTGATGTGTTTCACAAATACGCTTTCCCTCGCGGTTTTGTTTGCTGTGATCGTCAGCATTGACGCCGGTCGTACCCGGCACGGCATGGTCCAGCTGAGCGATGAACTCTAGTGCTTGGGCCAATGTTTTGGTCGCGATGGTTTGGTCGCGATGTTTTGGTCACCAGCGCCGGAGGCGTGACGGCCGTAACTGTCGCGCCTTGTTGATATTGATCTGACAGGACAACGACATCGATCGCGAATGGGCTGACGCGCGATCGACTCGCGGCCAAGCATTGGCCTCACTCAGAGAATGGGCTTCGCTCGATTGTAGCGATCAGCTCTTCGATCTTTTCCAGGTGCACGGCGTGCCGAACAACGAGCTGAACCTCCCTGCGCATCGGTCCTTCGGGAGTGGGCCCTATGAGTACACTCGTCGAAATCGACCCGGACGAATATGATCCTGCGGCATTTGAAGGCTTCAGTGCAACGGCAGCTGGCTTCAAGGTCGCCAATGCGCGGGCGCTGATGTGGTTTTGCCAGCTTGCCTATGAGACGCATCGGATCGCGACCGTCCAAGCCGTATACCCGTTATGGGGCTTCAGATCCGTGGTCCCCTTCATCGCGCGCAAGTCCAGCCTGAACGGCAGTTTTGAAACCTGCGGGCTGATCGGTGAGCGGGACGACGCGGTGATCCTGGCCTTTGCCGGAACTGATCCAGGCATCTGGCAGAATCTCGCGACGGATCTCACCCTCTTGCCGCGCGCCGGTTCGGACATCCACGAGGGTTTCCGGCGTGCCGCGGCGGCCGCGCAGTCCGAGATCGAAGCGGCCATCCAGCTGGCCCAGCAGACGCGTAAAGCGTTCTTCATCGCAGGTCATAGCCTTGGTGCCGCACTCGCGGCGCTCGCTGCCACAACAGCCCTGGCCAAGAACTCGCCGCCCACCGCCATATATGCATTCGGCATGCCCCGCGTCGGCGGAGAACAATTTCGCGCGGCCTATGATCCGAGTCTTGGGGCGTTGACCTATCGGTTGGTTTACGGACTTGATCTCGTCGCGCGAGTGCCGCCGTCGCTCGCCGGATTTCGCCATTTGGGGCGAGCCCTCCTATGTGACGCGGGAGCGAAATTCGACGAGGCGCAGCCATTGACGCCGATCGGGACCGACGATCCTCAGTTCAGCCAACAACTCGCCAAGATGATCGAGCGAGGATTCGGGAATCTTTTATCGGGTCATCTTCTGTCGCCAGCCGGACCAGGTACATTTGGGTCCTTGTTCAGGTTCATTCCGCCTGAAATCAGGGATCACCTGCAGGACTCGTATTGGAAGGCGCTATCACCCTGAGCGCGGGCTGCATCGCGGATGCGCTGGCCCGTGAAATTGCCGCCCCGTGGGCCAGCAGCGCAGCCAGTGTTCATCCAGACCAGCCTGATAGCAGGACAGCACGCGAACCGGCTTGCCGAGGCGCGCCGCCTGCTCGCGCGCCTTCAGCAGCGCCTTCGACAACGCCACCAGATCTCCGCCATCGATCCGATAGCGGCCCAGCTTCTGCGTTCCGGGCAGCATGATGCCGAGCGGTCACTTCCGTTCATTGGCCGTGAACCGCGGCACACTCGTCGCGGGCGCGTGCGTCAGTATCATCAATGCGCTCGGTTGATCCTCTGGGCGAGTGGGCGGTCGCACGCCCGACTTGCCCCTGCCCCTCCGCCGCCCATAGGATCTGCGACCGCTGCCGACCTATTTGTTCGGCAGGTTGGTCCTGATGTGCAGCTCGCGGAGCTGCTTGGTGGTCGCTTCCGACGGCGCGCCCATCAGGAGGTCCATGGCCTGCTGGTTCATCGGGAACAGCGAGATCTCGCGCAGGTTGGTGGTGCCACAGAGCAGCATCACGATGCGGTCAACGCCGGCGGCCATGCCGCCATGCGGCGGCGCGCCGTATTGGAAGGCGCGGTACATGCCGCCGAAGCGGTCGACCACTTCCTGCTCGCCATAGCCCGCGATCTCGAACGCCTTCACCATCGCTTCCGGCTTGTGGTTGCGGATGCCGCCGGAGGCGATCTCATAGCCGTTGCAGGCGATGTCGTACTGGAACGCCTTGATGGTCAGCGGGTCCTTGGTCTGCAGGGCCTCGAGGCCGCCCTGCGGCATCGAGAACGGGTTGTGCGAGAAGTCGACCTTCTTGTCGTCCTCATTGTACTCGTACATCGGGAAGTCGACAATCCAGGCCAGAGCAAACCGGTCCTTGTCGATCAGGTTCAATTCCTCGCCGACCTTGGTGCGGGCGAGGCCTGCGAACTTCCAGAATTTCTCGGGATCACCGGCGACGAAGAAGGCGGCGTCGCCCTCCTTGGTTCCGAGTTGCGTCCTGATCGCAGCGGTGCGCTCCGGGCCGATGTTGTTGGCGAGCGGACCTGCGCCCTCGCCGCCCTCGCGCCACATGATGTAGCCGAGGCCCGGCTGGCCTTCTCCTTGAGCCCATGAGTTCATGCGGTCGCAGAACGCACGGCTGCCGCCGCCCGGAGCTGGGATCGCCCAGACCTGGTTCTTCGTGTCCTCGAGCATGCGCGCGAACACCTTGAAGCCGGAGCCGCGGAAGTGCTCGGAGACGTCCTGCATCTCGATCGGGTTGCGCAGGTCCGGCTTGTCGGTGCCGTATTTGCGCAGCGCCTCGGCGAACGGGATGCGCGGCCAGCCCTTGGTCACCGGCTTGCCCTTGGCGAAATCCTCGAACACGCCGGTGATCACCGGCTCCATCGCCGCGAACACGTCCTCCTGCTCGACGAAGCTCATCTCGACGTCGAGCTGATAGAACTCGCCGGGCAGACGGTCGGCGCGCGGATCCTCGTCGCGGAAGCACGGCGCGATCTGGAAGTAGCGGTCGAAGCCCGACATCATCAGCAGCTGCTTGTACTGCTGCGGCGCCTGCGGCAGGGCGTAGAACTTGCCGGGATGGATGCGCGACGGCACCAGGAAGTCGCGCGCGCCCTCCGGCGAGGACGCGGTCAGGATCGGCGTCTGGAATTCGAAGAAGCCCTGCTCCTTCATGCGCCGGCGCATCGAATCGATGATCGCGCCGCGGGTCATGATGTTCTGGTGCAGCTTCTCGCGGCGCAAATCGAGGAAGCGGTATTTCAGCCGGATGTCCTCGGGATACTCCTGCTCGCCGAACACCGGCAGCGGCAGCTCGGCGGCGGGGCCCAGCACCTCGATGTCGGCGACGTAAAGCTCGACCTGGCCGGTCGGCAGCTCGGCATTGTCGGTGCCCTCGGGGCGGCGGCGGACCTTGCCCTCCATGCGCACGACCCATTCCGAGCGCAGCTTCTCGGCGAGGCCGAACGCCTTGGAATCGGGATCGACGACGCATTGGGTGATGCCGTAATGGTCGCGCAGGTCGACGAACAGCACGCCACCATGGTCGCGGATGCGATGGCACCAGCCGGACAGCCGGACCGTCTCTCCGATGTTGCTGTCGCGGAGCGCGCCGCAGGTATGGGTCCGGTAGCGATGCATGGTCGTCCTGAATATCGTCGTGAGGAGAAGGAATCGGGGCTGCCGCAAAGGCGCATTCCGAATGCGCGCTGGGTTTAGCCGAGCCGCCCCGGCGCGGCAACCGAATGAAGCGCCCGTTTTCGGGCCAAGGGCCGGGAAAACGCCGCCGGGGCGTGCAACCCGGTGCATTGCCGCCGGATTGAGCTGACGCAGGATCGCTCATCTGACGGCCGTTTGGGCTCGAAAAGCCGTCCTGCCGCGCCTATCTTGGAGCCATGACCGTGCATTTCCCCTTCCAGAACTCCTACGCCGCGCTGCCGGACAATTTCTTTGCCCGGGTGGCGCCGACCCCTGTCGCCGCCCCCCGGCTGATCAAGCTGAACCGGCCGCTGGCCACGGAGCTCGGGCTGAACCCGGCCGAGTTGGAGACGGCGGAGGGAGCCGAGATCCTGGCCGGCAAGACCGTGCCTGAGGGCGCCGAGCCGATCGCGATGGCCTATGCCGGCCACCAGTTCGGCCATTTCGTGCCGCAGCTCGGCGACGGCCGGGCGGTCCTGCTCGGCGAGGTCGTCGACAAGAACGGCGTCCGCCGCGACATCCAGCTCAAGGGCTCCGGCCCGACCCCGTTCTCCCGCCGCGGCGACGGCCGGGCGGCCCTCGGGCCCGTCTTGCGCGAATACATCGTCAGCGAGGCGATGGCGGCGCTGGGGATTCCGACCACCCGTTCGCTGGCGGCGGTCGTGACCGGCGAGCAGGTCTATCGCGGCATCGCCTTGCCCGGCGCGGTGCTGACGCGGATCGCGACCAGCCACATCCGGGTCGGCACATTCCAATATTTCGCGGCACGCCAGGACGTCGAGGCCGTGCGCCGGCTCGCCGACCACGTCATCAGCCGGCACTATCCTGACCTCGCCGGCTCCGAGCGGCCCTATCATGCCCTGCTGGATGCCGTGATCGCGCGCCAGGCGAAGCTGATCGCCGACTGGCTGCTGGTCGGCTTCATCCATGGCGTCATGAACACCGACAACACCTCGGTGTCGGGCGAAACCATCGATTACGGCCCCTGCGCCTTCATGGACGGCTACGATCCCAAGCAGGTGTTCTCCTCGATCGACGAGTTCGGCCGCTACGCCTTCGCCAACCAGCCGCGCATCGCGCTGTGGAACCTGACCCGGCTGGCCGAATGCCTGCTGCCGCTGTTCGGCGACGACAAGGACCAGGCGATCAAGGAAGCCGAGGCCGCACTCGACGGCTTTGCCGCAGCGTTCACCGACGCGCACCAGGCCGGACTGCGGCGCAAGCTCGGCCTGTTCACGCAAGTGGAGGGCGACCAGCCGCTGGCGCAGGCGCTGTTTGATGCCATGGCGGCGGTGAAGGCGGACTTCACCCTCACCTTCCGCAGGCTGAGCGACGCGGCGGGCAGCGGCGACGACGCCCCGGTGCGGGCGCTGTTCGAGGACCCGACGGGGCTCGACGAATGGCTGCCGCGCTGGCGCCAGCGCCTCGCCGACGAGCCGCAGACGGCCGCCGAGCGCGCTGCGGCCATGCGCCAGGTCAATCCGGCCTTCATCCCACGCAACCACCGCATCGAGGCTGTCATCACGGCGGCGGTCGAGAACGACGACTACGCGCCGTTCGAAGAGCTGCATGCCGTGCTGGCCAGGCCGTATGACGACCAGCCGGCGTTCTCGGCCTACGCCGAGCCGCCGCAACCCGACGAGCGCGTGCTCCAGACGTTCTGCGGAACGTAAACCCGGACCAGACGCTGTTAACCGCGCGTCCACCATCGCCCTGACGGCGCCCGGGTCCTTAAGAAACGATCAACGCAGCCCCGACAAGTTGAACCAACAGGTCGGGGAGGTCGCGAACGTGGATGCGCTGGTGTTCGAATTCATGGGTCTGGCGATGATCGCGCTGTGCCTGATCGTGCTCGCCGTACCCTCCGGGCGGCGGCCCTCCGGCCGCGTCCGCCACCATTGAACGGCGTCCAGGGCCGGCCCGGCATCAACCATAGGCCGATCGGCTGATATTGCGGCGCTTGCCTTCCAGCCCGATTGGGCCGACAAGCGGAGATGAATTTCGTCCCGTACCCTTTGCCGACACCCTTGACTTGTCAGCGCTTTCGGACGACGGCGTAAGTGCCTCGTCATGGATCGTTCATGGACTTGATCACCACCACTGCGGATCTTTCAGCCGCCTGCGCCCGCCTCGCCCAACACCCGGTCATCACCGTCGATACCGAGTTCCTGCGGGAAACCACCTACTATCCTCTGCTCTGCGTCGTGCAGATGGCAAGCCCCGACGAGGCCCTGGTGATCGACGCCCTGGCCGAGGGCATCGATCTGACATCGTTCTTCGAGCTGATGGCCAATGAGAAGGTCCTGAAGGTCTTCCACGCCGCCCGGCAGGACATCGAGATCATCTGGCACCGCGCCAACATCGTTCCGCATCCGATCTTCGACACCCAGGTCGCCGCGATGGTGCTGGGATATGGCGACAGCATCGCCTACGACCAGCTGGTCGAACGCATCACCGGCCACCGGCCCGACAAGACCCATCGCTTCACCGACTGGTCACGGCGCCCGCTTTCCAAGGAACAGGTGCACTACGCCGAGGCTGACGTCACCCATCTGCGCGACGTGTTCGCAGCGCTCGATGCCGACCTCAAGAAGCGCGGCCGCAGCGACTGGGTCAGCGAGGAGATGGAAATTCTGACCTCGCCCAGGACCTACGACTTCCACCCCGAACGCGCCTGGGAACGGCTGAAGACGCGCGTGCGCAAGCCGAAAGAGCTTGCCGTCCTGATGGAGGTCGCAGCCTGGCGCGAGCAGGAGGCGCAGAGCCGAGACGTGCCGCGCAGCCGCGTGCTCAAGGACGATGCCGTCGGCGACATCGCCACGCATGCCCCGACCTCGATCGAGAAGCTCGGCAATCTGCGCTCGCTGCCCAAGGGATTCGAACGCTCGAAATGGGGCTCCGACATCGTCGCGGCGGTACAGCGCGGCCTGGCCCGCGATCTCGCGGCGCTGCCGAAGCTGGAGAAGCCACGCAACAACGCCAACGGCGCCGCGATCGTCGAGCTGCTCAAGGTGCTGCTGCGCATGACCTCGGAGCGTCATGCGGTGGCGAGCAAGGTGATCGCGACCGTCGACGACCTCGAACAGATTGCCGCCGACGATCAGGCCGACGTTGCCGCGCTGCAGGGCTGGCGCCGCGAGCTGTTCGGCGAGGCCGCATTGGCGCTGAAGCATGGCAAGCTCGCGCTCGCCATCGACAAGGGCCGCGTGATCCGGGTCGATCGCCTGATCCCATGAGCCGGCGGCGTCGCAGCTTGCCCGGACGTTGATCCAGTTTATTGCAGGAAACGATGCACCCAGCCACGGTGCATTGGAATCGATCATTCGGGGTCGGCCCGTCCCCTCAACTCTGCCTCGATTGTCTGGGATACCTCAACCAGGGCCATCGACAGGATGTAGGCGCTGGTCGGCAGGTTGAGTCGGCGTGCCCTGTCGAGGGCCGCCCGAAGGCTGCTCGCCAGCTCTTTGAGCTCTTCCTCTCGGGTCATGTCCGATTCTCGTTGCTGGAGCTGCCGTGTGAGCAAAGACGATTGCGAGCCGCCGCGACAGAAGTTGCTGCGGCTTCTCAGCGAAAATCCGGTGGATTTACATGTTGCGGAAGCCCTCAGGCTCGTCGTCGCCTTCGACAAGCTCACCGCCCCGTCAGACCGCCGCATGGTGATCGAACTGGCTGAAAGGCTGGCCGGCGGGTAACGTCCCCGCCCCCGGGATCACACCGCGAGACGGCCGCAGGATCTTGTCAGGTCGGCGCTGTCGAGCACGCCGGCGAAGTTGCTGATCACCCGGGTGACAACCAGCTTGTAGGCGGCGACATCGCCGTCACATGCCAGGCGGCAGGCCACGGCGTCCTCGATCACCTGATAACGGTGGCTGCGATGGAAGCCTTCCACAACTGTCGAGAGGATCGTCTCGTCCAGCGAGAAGCCAAGCAGCACGCAGCGGATGCCGCGCATGTTCGACATGTACTCGGCAAACCGCGCCGAGCTGTAGGCCGATGGCAGCGGATGCTCGAACGTCAGTTCGCCAGGCGTCGGCCTGACCTCAGGAAGCCAATTCGTCAGATTGGAAGCCGGATTGAACCAGGCGGCCTGCGCAATCCGCTTGAGGTGAAGCACCGGCCATAGATTGCCGCGCCACAACGCAATCAACTGCCGACAGCGCGACATGATCAGGTCGCCGTCGGCAATCAGATGCTTGCGCCCTTCGGCGAGATACTCGCACTGCAGATCGGCACACACCAGAACCGGCGGGTCCGTTGCGGACTCACCGAGCGGGTCTCGGTACGACATCATCGCCCCGCGGCGGCAAGATCGCGCAAGGGCGAGGACGCCGGCCGGCCGGCCGAGAGATCGAGCACGCCCGGCCGATCCCAATCCCCCTCCGGACGGATGATCAGATAGGGATCGCTGTCGAGCGTGATCGCATCTTCGCAGGGCGCGAGATCCACCACCATTTCCGTGTAGGAAAAATCCGAGAAGGTGAGCTTGCGGTTGTGACCGAGCGGCTTTGCGCCGAAATGCGCCCAGAAGTCCACTAGACGGTCCTGAGCATGGCCATAGGCCTTCTTGAAGCCCTTGCGCCGGCAATAATCCAGCGCTTCCCGCACCAGCTTGAACGACAGGCGCGACCGCCGGTGCTGATGGCGAACAGCCAGCCGCTCGACCTTGGCGAACTCACCGAAGAAGCGCACGCGCACGCAACCGGCCGGCTCATTGCCGACGAAGCCGAGGAAATGCGCGGCGACGAGGTCGTTGCCATCGAACTCTTCTTCCATCGGACAATCCTGCTCGGCCAGATAGACCGCCGAACGGATCGCCGTCACCAACATGAGATCGTTTGCATCACGCGCAATACGGACCGAGATGGCGCGCGATTTCGGATTCCGCTCCAGCTTGCTCGAACTAATATCGTGCATCCGCTGCACCCCTTTCTGAGAAAGTTTCGACCAACTGCAACGACGGCGCAATTACCTGGTGCAATCGATTCCACGGTCGCTGGTACCACCAGAGATCCGGCTGAAAGCTGGGAACAGGCGTAAAGCCCAGCGCGCCCAGGAACGCGCGCCCATCCGAGCTCGACGGCTGCGCATAGTAGTCAGCAGCGCGGAATCGCGGTCCCCGCAGGATATCAGCAACGTTGCCCAGGCCGACGGCTCCTCGTCCTTGCGCAACAAGCGCCCAGACATAGATAGCAGCAACATCCTCATCGGGCCGCGCAAGATATTTGCGCGGCGGATCGTACAAGCTGAACTCATCCAAGAGGAGCGCATCGAGGCCGGCGCAGTTCAAATAGAGAAAGGCGATGCCGCCGAGTAGATTGCGGCCTCGGCACAGGACGAAGATCGAGTTCGGGTCGTGCCGCAGGAATTCCGCCAGATCCTGCTCGGAGGCACGAACGCCTGGAATTTCCCGCCTTGCCAACGCCGCGAGCTCGCCGAGCCGATCCGGCGTGACAGGGCGCGCCGCGACGAGATCCGTCCGCGGCAACATGTCAAGCTGGTGTCTTCGCGTAGATTCCGTGCTTCCGAAGCGGGTGTTCTGCATCTATGTTTCCAGCTTGGCTTTGATGACGTCATCATACTTGTCGGGGCTGGAGTGTATGCGGCAACATTTGCATCGGGGTGCTGCATCTACGCAGCGCCGGAAATCTGACGAAAACCTTAATGCGTCGTGGGAAGATTTAAGAGCATTTCTCCTTTGCGCACGGCATCAGAGCTTCAGAAATGCGGCGGAAGTTCTAGGACTGACCGGCACCACCCTCATGCGCAAGATCGACCGGCTCGAGGAAGAGCTCGGATTCAAGGTCTTCATCCGCGATCAGTCGGGCCTGTCGCTGAGCGATGAAGGACGGTCGCTGTTGTTCGATGTCGAGCAGATGGAGCGCCTGAGCTTCAACATCTTCCGCCGCGCCTCGCTCGCCACAGACAGCCAGGGCTCGGTCCGCGTCGCCGTGACTGAAGGCCCTGGCAATTTCTGGATCCTGCCAAGACTGATCGATTTCCAGAAGACCTATCGGCGGATTACTGTCGAACTCAGTTGTGCGATGGAGCAGGCTGACGTGTCGCGCCTCGAAGCGGACGTCTCGATCCAGTTCGCGCGCCCGACAAATCCCGACGTGATCGTCAGCAAGCTCGGCCGGCTTCACATCCACGGCTTCGTATCCGAGGCCTATCGTGACGCGTATGGCTTGCCGACCTCGCTTGCCGATCTCCGCAATCACCGCATCATCAAGCAGCATGGCGTGCAGCTAGACGAGACCGGCTATGCGCGAATTCTCGGCCTCGACTCGCTCGATGGCATCGTCGGCATCTCCACCAATTCGAGCGTGGCGGTTCTCTACGCGGTGGAGCGCGGCGCAGGCATCGGCTTCCTGCCGACTTCGGCGGTCGCGCTCGGGGCACCGCTGGTGCCTGTCGATCTCGGCATCAACTACCACATGGATCTGTGGCTGACCTATCATAAGGAATTTCGTACGTCGGAACGACACAAGATCGTCATCGAATGGCTGAAGCGCATCTTTGATCCGAAGATCCACGCCTGCTTTCGCGACGAGTTCATCCATCCGCTCCACCTCGTTCCGATGATGGAGCAGACGCGGGAGACCGCGGGCTTTCACAACTACATCGCCCCCAGGCCGATCTAGGACGCTGCGCTGCAGCCGAGGCTCGATCTCGGCACACTCCGGGCCGCCCAAGCCACCGGGTGACCCCCCCCCGCTCAGCTGCCCGAGACGTTGGCCGGGGTGCAAACATGCGGGTTCCGCCGGACCGACGGCATGAGCGTTCCATGCGCGGGGGCGTGATCGGCCGGTACGACCGCCGCATGGCCGCCCGGCCCGGCGAGAGCAGCAGATATCCTTCGTTCGGCGGGCTCGGCCGTCCCAGTTCCCGGCTGCTGACACCCGTCGGGCCCGCAGCCGGCACGAAAATGCCGGTTCCGCGGCGGTTTCATGCACCAACGAGAGGGCTGGCGAGACGCGACGTCGCGACGCGTTCCCGCCGGTCCCACGAACTTGATATCGACTAAAAATCGTGTTGCAATCCCCAGCGCAATCGGATCTGGCCGTTCGACTGTGCGTTTCGTGACATCTGAAATTCAGCAGACTTCGGGAAGCCCGTATTGTGGCGTGGCACGCGCGAGCGTGGCCGCGTCTTTTTTTCGTCTAGACGGAGGAGACACCGATGCCGAGCTACAAAGGCAGCGTTAAATGGTTCAACCCGACCAAGGGCTATGGGTTCATCAAGCCGGCAGGCGGAGACAAGGATGTGTTCGTTCACATCTCGGCCGTCGAGCGGGCCGGACTGACGACGCTCAACGAGAACCAGGCGATCGAATATGATCTCGTGGAGAGCCGCGGCAAGACATCGGCCGAGAACCTCAAGCTCTCGTAAGAATGCTCCCGGCGGGAGACCATCGCGCACGCTTTGATGCAACCCCGCAAGCGTCGCGCCCCTCGCCGAAGCAGATGATCGGACTTGGTCAGCCTTGATGTTCCCCGGCCTTGCCGGGGATTTTTTTCGCCGGCCGCCGCCTCAGCGCGCGGCGGAGACCTGCGGCCAGATCAGCGATTGCTCCGCCTGCTCCACGGTCGATGTCCTACACAGATCGCCCTCGAGCCGCACGAGACCTTTCGCCAACAGTTGCAGCGCGTCGGGATAGATGCGGTGCTCAACGCCGAGAATTCGCTCCGACAGGGTCTCCGGCGTGTCGTCATCCTTGACGACGACCGCGCCCTGCATGACGATCGGCCCCGCATCCGTTTCCGGAATGACGAAATGCACCGTCGCGCCCGAGAGCTTCACGCCGGCGCGCAGCGCCTGACCATGCGGATCGAGGCCGGGGAAGGACGGCAGCAGCGAGGGATGGATGTTGAGCATCCGGCCATACCAGCGCTGGACGAACGCGGCGGTGAACAGCCGCATGAAGCCGGCAAGACAGATGATCTCGATGCCGCGGGCGTCGAGCGCCTGCTGCAGCTTGGCTTCGAAGCCGGCGCGATCCTTGCCGAACGGCTTGCTCTCGATGATTTCGACGGCGATGCCGCTCGCAGCCGCCTTCTGCAGGCCGGCCGCATCGACCCGGTTGGAGATCACGACCGCGATCTCGGCCGGAAAGTCCGGCTCCGCGGCGGCACGGATCAACGCGGCCATGTTCGAGCCGCGACCGGAGATCAGGATGGCGACGCGGCGCTTCATTGGCGTGCTCGTCTCACAGCGACAGATCGAGGGCGCCGTTGTAGATCACGCGCTGATCCCCAACCGCAGGAACGACCTCGCCGAGCAGCGCGACATGCTCCCCGCTCTCGGTCAGCACCGCTTTGACCGCATCAACCGCCTCGGCCTTGACAATCGCGATCATGCCGATGCCGCAGTTGAAGGTGCGCAGCAGCTCGAGCTCGGCAATGCCGCCCTGCGCCGCCAGCCATTTGAACACCGGCAGCACGGGAAGACGGGCGAGATCGATCGACACGCCCAGATTCTTCGGCAGCACGCGCGGGATGTTGTCGGTAAAGCCGCCGCCGGTGATATGCGCCAGCCCCTTCACCGCGCCGGTCTCGCGGATCGCCCGCAGGCAGGATTTCACGTAAAGGCGCGTCGGCGTCAGCAGTGCACCGCCGAGCGTCATCACCGGTGCGAAGGGCGCCGGCGCCTCGAAGCCGAGGCCCGATTGCGCGACGATCTTGCGCACCAGCGAATAGCCGTTGGAGTGCACGCCTGACGATGCGAGGCCGAGCACCAAATCGCCCGCGGCGATATCGGCCGACGGCAGCAGGGTGCCACGCTCGGCCGCGCCGACCGCGAACCCCGCGAGGTCATAGTCGCCATCCTTGTAGAGGCCCGGCATTTCCGCCGTCTCGCCCCCGATCAGCGCGCAGCCCGACTCGCGGCAGCCCTCGGCGATGCCGGCCACGATCGACGCGGTCGCCTCCGGGTCGAGCTTGCCGCAGGCGAAGTAGTCGAGGAAGAACAGCGGCTCGGCGCCCTGCACCACGAGATCGTTGACCGACATTGCCACCAGATCGATGCCGATCCCGGAATGCAGACCGGTCTCGATCGCGATCTTGACCTTGGTACCGACGCCGTCGGTGGCGGCCACCAGGACCGGATCCTTGAAGCCGGCGGCCTTGAGGTCGAACAGGCCGCCAAACCCGCCGATCTCGGCATCCGCGCCCGCACGGGCCGTCGCGCGCACCATCGGCTTGATCAGATCGACCAGACGATTGCCGGCATCGATATCGACGCCCGAATCTGCATAAGTGAGCCCGTTCTTGCGCTCGGTCATGGTAAAAACCCCTAATCTGACCGCTGGTTACGTCGGAATCCGGCCGCGCGCAATGGCTCGCAAGGGGCTCGTCCCCACACTATCTAGGAACTGGACCGGTTCGCCCCGCTTCGGAATCGGGTTGAATGTTGATCGAGTTATCGTCGGGACCTGCTGCGTGACCATCCCTCACAGTATCCCCAATCTGATTACGCTCGGCCGAATCCTGCTGGTTCCGATCGTCGTCTGGGCGATCGCCGCCGGCGAGACCGAAATCGCGTTCCTGGTCTTCGTCGTCGCCGGTGTGAGCGATGCGGTCGACGGCTTTCTCGCCCGGCGGTTCAACCTGCGATCCGAACTCGGCGCCCTCCTCGATCCGCTTGCCGACAAGGCGCTTCTGGTCTCGATTTTCGTGACGCTCGGCATCTGGGGCGCGATCCCGCGCTGGATCGTGATCCTGGTGGTCTCGCGCGACATCATGATCGTCGCCGCGGTGATTGTGTCCTGGCTGTTCGACCGCCCGGTCGCAATGCGGCCGCTGATGGTGTCGAAGCTGAACACAGCGGCGCAGGTCGCCTTTGCCGCGCTGGTGCTGGCCTCGCTCAGCTTCGGCTTCGAGCCGAAGCCCTACGATATTCTGCTGATGACCCTGGTCACGATCTTTACCCTCGTATCCGTCGGGCTTTACCTGGTCGAATGGGTGCGCCACATGAGCACCATCGAAGTGCGATGAGTGGCTTGGCCTCCCGCAAGGCCCCTGCGCACGATACGGAGCACGTCAAACTTGGTCGGCCATCTTCCCCCCCGTCAATTGGCCTTCGCGCTGCCGCACGCGGAAAGTCTGACGCGGGACAACTTCCTCGAAGGCGCCGGCAACGCGGCAGGACTGGCGCTGGTCGATGCCTGGCCGGAATGGCCGGCGCGCACCATGTTCCTGGTCGGACCGGACGGGTCCGGCAAGAGCCATCTCGCCGCGATCTGGGCCGAGCAGTCCGGAGCCCGCTCGCTCTCAGCCCAGGCTCTCGACATCGCCGCCGTCCCCCGCGCGCTGGCCACCGGCGCGCTGGTGCTGGAGGACCTCAGCCCCACCGCTTTCGACGAGCGTGCGCTGTTCCACCTGCTAAATCTGGCACGGCAGGACGAGGCCTACATCCTGATCACGGCGCGCGAGGCCCCCGCGACCATGCCGGTCGCGCTCAGCGACCTCCGGTCGCGCCTGCGCGCCTGTCCAGTGGTGACACTGCTGCCACCCGACGACCAGCTGTTTCGGGCCCTGATCGTCAAGCTGGCCGCGGACCGGCAGTTGACCATCGACGAAGCCGTGGTGAGCTATCTCGCCACCCGGATCGAGCGATCCTATGCCGCCGCCCGTCATACGGTCGCCCTGCTGGACAATGAATCGTTGCGGCTTGGACGCCCCGTCACCCGGGCGCTCGCGGCCGAACTGCTCCGGCCCTCCGAAGGCATGTGACCGCCGGCCATCTTGACGGAGAGGCGCCGGGGAACCTCAATGGTGCCGGGAACGTCATCCCCTGGTCATTTAGTTTAGTCTACGGTCCGCCGCTACGCAGGACTGATTTGACGCCGTTGCCGGCGATGGAACGATTTTCCAATGGACACCGAACAAGCGATTGAAATTCAAGAAAAAGATCCGGTTTCCTCGCCTCCGGCCGAGATCGCATCCAGCCCCGAGCGCTTCATCAATCGAGAACTCTCCTGGCTGCATTTCAACCGCCGGGTCCTGGAGGAATCGGTCAACCCGCGCCATCCGGCGCTGGAGCGGGTGCGGTTCCTGTCGATTTCCGCCAACAACCTTGATGAATTCTTCATGGTCCGCGTTGCCGGTATCCGCGCCCAGGTGCGCGAGGGCATCGCCGAGCGCAGCCCGGACGGCCTGACGCCGCTGGAGCAGCTCAAGGTCATCAACGAAAGCGTGTCGCAGCTCGCGATCGACCAGCAGGCGATCTGGCGCGACCTGCGCAAGTTCCTCGCCGAGCTCGGCATCGTGCTGGTCGACGGCCAGGACGTCACCAAGAGCGAGCGCGCCTGGATCGAGGACCATTTCCTCGCCAGCATCTTCCCGCTGCTCACGCCACTCGCGATCGATCCGGCGCATCCGTTCCCGTTCATTCCGAGCCTCGGCTTCACCGTCGCGCTGCAGCTGATGCGCACCTCCGACGGCAGGCCGATGAATGCGCTGATCCGCATGCCCGGCAAGATCGATCGCTTCATCCGCTTCCCCGGCAGCAAGGATGGCGTGATCCGCCTGATCACGCTTGAACAGGCCACGAGCCTGTTCATCGGCCGGCTGTTTCCCGGCTACACCGTCAAGGGCCAGGGCGCCTTCCGCATCATCCGCGACAGCGAGATCGAAATCGAGGAAGAGGCCGAGGACCTGGTGCGGCTATTCGAGACCGCGCTCAAGCGCCGCCGCCGTGGCTCGGTGATCCGGCTCGAGATCGAGGCCAACATGCCGGAGGAGCTGCGTGCCTTCGTGCAGGACGCGCTGTCGACCACCGACGACGAAGTGTTTGTCGTCGACGGCGTGCTGGCGATGAACGAGCTGTCGCAGCTGACGCGTGTCGACCGGCCGGACCTTGAATTCGCGCCCTATGTGCCGCGCCATCCCGAGCGTGTCCGCGACCATGGCGGCGACATCTTCGCCGCGATCCGGCAGAAGGACCTGATCGTCCATCACCCCTACGAGTCGTTCGACGTCGTCGTGCAGTTCCTGCAGCAGGCGGCCCGCGACCCCGACGTGGTCGCAATCAAGCAGACGCTGTACCGCACCTCGAACAATTCGCCGATCGTGCGCGCGCTCGCCGAGGCCGCCGAAGCCGGCAAATCGGTGACGGCGCTGGTCGAGCTGAAGGCCCGTTTCGACGAGGAAGCCAATATCCGCTGGGCGCGCGATCTCGAGCGCGCGGGCGTGCAGGTCGTGTATGGCTTCCTGCAGCTGAAGACCCATGCCAAGCTGTCGATGGTCGTGCGCCGCGAGGGCGGCGGCCTGACGACCTATGTGCATACCGGGACCGGCAACTATCACCCGGTCACCGCCCGCATCTACACCGACCTCTCCTACTTCACCTCCGATCCGGTGATCGGCCGCGACGTGACACGGGTCTTCAACTATATCACGGGCTATGCCGAGCCGATCGACATCGAGAAGATGGCGGTGTCGCCGCTCACGCTTCGCAAGCGCATGATCGAGCACATCCACGGCGAGACCAGTTTCGCGCGCCAGGGCAAGCCGGCCGTGATCTGGATGAAGATGAACTCGCTGGTCGATCCCGACATCATCGACGCGCTCTATGAAGCGTCGCAGGCCGGCGTCTCGATCGACCTGATCGTGCGCGGAATCTGCTGCCTGCGCCCGGGCCTGCCCGGGCTGTCCGAGAACATCCGGGTCAAATCGGTGATCGGCCGCTTCCTGGAGCATGGCCGCATCTACTGCTTTGGTATGGGCCAGGGCCTGCCGAGCGCCAAGGCCGCCGTGTACATCTCCTCGGCCGACATGATGCCGCGCAATCTCGACCGTCGCGTCGAGGTGCTGTGTCCGCTGCAAAATCCGACGGTGCATCAGCAGGTTCTCGAGCAGATCATGGTCGCGAACCTGAAGGACACCGAGCAAAGCTGGCAATTGTTGCCGGACGGGTCGTCAACGCGTATGAAGGCGGCGAAGGGCGAAGAGCCGTTCAACCTGCACAATTACTTCATGACGAATCCGAGTCTGTCCGGCCGTGGAAAGTCGCTCAAGGAATCATCACCGCGTCGCCTCACGCGCCGGAACGAACGCAACCCGTCGTAACGGCTCCTGTCATCAGAGGACGTCCCGGTGAAACGGCCCGCTGCCAGGGCCGCAAGCGTTGGCGTCATCGACATCGGCTCGAACTCGGTCCGTCTCGTCGTCTACCAGGCGATGGAACGCAGCCTCGTCACGGTCTTCAACGAGAAGGCGCTGTGCGGGCTCGGACGCGAGGTGCAGACCACGGGCCTGCTCGCCGCCGATGCCGTCGAGAAGGCGCTGACCGCGCTGCGGCGTTTCCGGGCGCTGTGCAAGGTCCAGAAGGTCGGGCGTATCCACGCCATTGCCACGGCCGCCTGCCGCGACGCCTCCAACGGCCCTGACTTCATCGCCAAGGCCGAGAAGATCTGCGGCGCGGAGATCCAGATCCTGACGGGCCCCGAAGAGGCGCGTTACTCCGCACTCGGCGTGATCTCGGGGATCCACAAGCCTGACGGCATCGTCGGCGATCTCGGCGGCGGCTCGCTGGAGCTGATCGACGTGCGCGGCCACCAGGTGCGCAGCGGCGTGACCCTGCCGCTCGGCAGCCTGGCGCTGCAGGATCTCGCGGAGAAATCGCTGAAGAAGGCGCAGCGGATCGCAAGCGATGCGCTGACCGACCTGCCGCAGCTTTTGGCCGGCGAGAACCGCACCTTCTACGCGGTCGGGGGCACCTGGCGCGCGCTGGCCCGGATCCACATCCTCCAGAGCGGCTATCCGCTCGGGGTCATGCATGGCTACGCGATTCCGGCCGTGGAGGCCCTGGCCTTTGTCCGGCGGCTGCGCCGTCTCGTCGCCGCCGACATGCTGGCCGACATCGAAGTGGTCGCCGAAGCACGCCGGCCGCTGCTCGCTTATGCCGCGCTGGTGCTGGAACACATCATCCGGGTCGCGAAACCGAAGATGGTGGTCTTCTCCACGTTCGGGGTGCGCGAGGGCCTGCTCTACTCCAAGCTGCCGGATATCGAGCGGGCCAAGGACGGTCTGCTCTGCGCCGCCCAGGGACTGAACGAGCTGCTGTCACGCTCGGCCCAGCATGCCCGCGAGCTGATCGACTGGACCGACCGCCTGTTCCGGGTGGTCCATCTTCGCGAGACCGAGGAGGAGCGCCGGCTGCGTCACGCCGCCTGCCTGTTGTCCGACATCGGCTGGCGCATGCATCCGGACCACCGCGGCGAGCAGACCTACGGCATCATCCTCAACGGCAATTTCGGATCGATCAGCCATGACGGCCGCATCTTCGTCGCGCTCTCGGTGTTCTTCCGCTACGAGGGCCTGCGCGACGAAGCCGCGCCGCCGGCCCTGACGGAACAGCTGAGCCCCGCCGCGATCGACCGCGCCCGTCTGCTCGGCACCGCCTTCCGCGTCGCCCATCTGGTCTCCGCGGCCCGTCCGGGCGTGCTGCCGGCGACCCATTTCCGCACCCAGGATCGCAAGCTGATGCTGGTGTTCGAGCATCAGATGGTGGATCTCGTCGCCGACCGCGTCGGCGGCCGCTTCAAGCAGCTCGCCCGGCTGCTCGGACGCTCAGGCTCGGTGGTGCTGAGCTGACGGTCACGTCCGCCGGACATTGCAACGGATGCCACGGATCCGGCGCGCGTGCCGCTGGCCCGATCGGTTCAAGGCAGACGAGGGCCGGCTGAAATCGCGATCATGCGCTGGGAGATGATCTCGTAGACCTTGCGCCAGGCCTGCTCCACTTCCGCCGTCCATTGCGGTCCGAGACCCTTGGCGAGGCTCCACAGCAGGGCCTCGCCGACCAGCGGATAATGCTCAGGCCTGACACCGTAGCGCGCATGGTTGCGGCCGAGGATGTCGGTGCTCGACAGCAAACCGGTCATCCGATCGAGGCTGCCGACGAGCACCGCCAGCGTAGCGATGAAGTCCCGCTTCAGCACATCCATGTTGTCGGGAAACATCGAGCGGCATTCCGGCGCCAGTTCGAAAAGCCGCTGATAGAATGTCGTGGTCATGTCCGTGGCATTGGCAAACACCATGTCGAACGACGACCTGACGCAGGCAATCTCCTCGGCGGTCAACATTCACGAGTCCAACTTCGAAAAGCCCGATCCGGGGCGGCAAATAACATACGATGTTGTGGTATCGCGGAGGCCGCAAGCGGTTCAAGTCCAGATCATGATGCGCTTCCACGGAAACGCATCATGATCCTGTCGGACGACCGGTTTCCACTTTTCCGGATCATGCTGTGGAGGACGAGGGCGGTCATCCACCCCCGCGCTCCCAGGGCGCGGCACCGTGCCGCAGCCGCCGTGAGCACATCGCCGCGGGCCGGCGGGTGCTGGTCAAGATCATAATACTGACAAGCTCAGGCCGTCGGCCCTGCGGCCCAAACCACACCCGGTCGCCCGGCCGCTTCAATTGGGCCGGACAGCCATGAGCGTCGGGTACTGCGCCAGCAGCGCCTCGCCGAGCACGTTCTGCTCGGCCGTCGGGATCGCGAAGCGGACGCTGAAGCCGTCGGCGGTGGCGAGCGTCATGATGCGCTGGGCGGCGTCGGTGGACTGCTCGATGGTCCAGGATGCCAGCGGATAGGCATAGCGCAGCGCCTGATCGCCATAGCGCGCGCGCAGTGCCATTTCAAGAAGGCCCGGCAGGGTCATGATCAGCGCACCGGCCTGACTGACCGAGAGGCTGAGCGCGATCGGCTGACCTGCGGCGTCCTCGAAGCCGAGCGAGATCGTCTCGCCGTCATCCACCACCTCGCAACAGGTCAGCGCCTTCGCCCGCAATTGCATCACGCGCTCCGCTTCAATTCACCGTTATTCCCGCATGAATATATCGAAAATGGAGCAGCGTCTACCTGCCCCACTGCCATCTAACGATGGCGCTGCTGTATTTTGCGTGATATAGCTTTGCATATAACGTGACCGAAGCGTCACATATTGCAGGGAGAGGCATGCCATGAGTGACTATCATCTTCTGATCGGCGGGGCGTTGGTGCCGGGCGAAACAACCATGCCGGTCATCAATCCCGCGACCGAGGAGGTGCTGACCGATTGTCCGCGAGCGTCCAAGGACCAGCTCGACGCGGCGGTGGCCGCCGCCAAGGCCGCCTTTCCGGCCTGGGCCGCCACCCCGATCACGGAACGCCGCCGCCTGATCGGCAAGATGGCCGACATCATCGAGACCCATGCCAATGACCTCGCCCGGATCTTGACCAGCGAACAAGGCAAGCCGCTCGCCGACGCCACCGGCGAGGTGCTCGGCATGGCCGGCTTCTTCCGCTATCTGGCGTCACTGGATCTGCCGATGCGGGTGCTGGAGCGTTCGGGCGACCGGCAGGTCGAAGCCTATCGGCGCCCCCTGGGCGTGGTCGGCGCCATCATCCCCTGGAACTTCCCGCTGCTGATCCTCGGCTTCAAGCTGCCGCCTGCCCTGCTCGCCGGCAACACGCTGGTGGTCAAGCCGGCGCCGACGACGCCGCTATCGACGCTGCGCTTCGCCGAACTGGTCAAGGATGTGCTCCCCGCCGGCGTGCTCAACGTGATCGCTGACGCCAACGATCTCGGCGATCCCATGACGAAGCATCCGGACATCCGAAAGATCTCGTTCACGGGCTCGACCGCCACGGGCCAGAAGGTGATGGCGAGCGCCGCCCAGACCTTGAAGCGCATCACGCTCGAGCTGGGCGGCAACGACGCCGGCATCGTGCTCGACGACGTCGATCCGAAGACGGTCGCGCCCGGCATCTTCGACGGCGCCTTCCAGAACTCAGGCCAGGTGTGCCTCGCGATCAAGCGGCTCTATGTCCATGAAAGCGTCTATGACGAGATTTGCGACGAGCTGGTCGCGATCGCCAAGAGCACGGTCGTCGATGACGGCTCCAAGCAGGGCACCAAGCTCGGACCGCTGCAGAACAAGATGCAGTACGAGAAGGTGAAGGCGTTTCTCGACGACGCGCACAAGAACGGCAAGGTGATCGCCGGCGGCGCGGCGATGGACCGCCCCGGCTATTTCATCGCGCCGACCATCGTGCGCGACATCGCGGAAGGCTCCAAGCTGGTCGACGAGGAGCAGTTCGGACCGGTGCTGCCCGTGATCAAATACTCCGATTCCGACGACGTGATCCGCCGCGCCAATGCTTCCAGCTACGGGCTCGGCGCCTCGGTGTGGTCGTCAGATCCGAAACGCGCCCACGAGATCGCCACGCGGATCGAGGCCGGCACGGTCTGGATCAACAAGCATCTCGACATGGCGCCGCACATCCCGTTCGGCGGCGCCAAGCAATCCGGCATCGGCAGCGAATTCGCCGAGGAAGGCCTCGCCGAATTCACCCAGCTGCAGATCATCAACGGACCCGGCGTCGCCGCCTGAGCCACCGCGAGGCCGCGGGACAACAGCCGCGGCCTCGTCGATCTCCATTGCCATTCGGAGCGCGCAATGTTCGATGCCGAATGCGATCTCGCTGCCGTGGTCTATGACCGCGGCGACGACCCTGACGCTGTGCTGCGCAATTTCGCGCAGAGCCTGCAGGCCCGCGGCGTTCGCGCCGTCGGCCTGATCCAACAGGTCCGACACGCCGTCGACGCTGACGGCATCGCAGCGATGCTGGTGCACAACGGCGTCGAGCGTCCCCTGCTGCTGCAACTTGGACGTCATGCGAGCGGCTGCCGGCTCGATGTCGGCCAGCTGCTGCAGGCTGGTGCCGAGGTCGCGAACGCCCTCAGCGACGGCGCCGATCTTCTCATCATCAACCGCTTCGGCCGTCAAGAAAGCGAAGGCAAAGGCCTCACCTTCCTGATCGAGCAGGCACTGGCATCAGATATCCCTGTCGTGATCGCGGTCCCAAGCTTCCGATTTGGAGAATGGATCCGGTTCGCGCACGGCATGAGTGTACGCCTGCCCTGCACGCATCGCGCGTTGAATGCTTGGTGGCGAACCGTGTCGCGGCGTTACCCAGGGTTCGATGATGTGCGCCCAACGATCTGCGAGATGCTGAAATAGCTTGGCACCGACGCGAGGGCGCTCGCACGCGCCGTTCACGACCTGCTCAATATTCGAGCAGCCGCAATGGGGCGGCTTCGGGGCCCACCAAAGCTGTATCAACAACGATATAGCTCATTGAAACATCAAAAGAATTGCTCTGATCGCGGTTGACGTCCGGAACCGGAGCGATCATTTTCGCCGCGTGTTGGCAGCCAAGCGAGCGGCCGACGCCACAAAGGATCGCGTCGTCCATGGACAGCACGCGATCGAGGCCGGGGCTTGAGCTCCCGGCCCTCCCCTCCAGGAAACGTTCAGGAGCCCACAACGGGCGGCGGCGGTGGCATGCCGGCGCGCTGACGGATGTCGACAAGCATAAGGGATCCTGTTCGATGGCAAGCACGACGGCCGAGCTCGAGACGCTGCTGATGCAGCGCTCGCTGACCGACGCCCAATTGATCGCGGCGGCGGAGACGGCAATTGATTTCCGCATCCTTCCTGACGCCAATGTGATCAAGATCGGCGGCCAGAGCATGATCGACCGCGGGCGCGCCGCCGTCTATCCGCTGGTCGAGGAGATCGTAGCCGCCCGCAAGGCGCACAAAATGCTGATCGGGACCGGCGCCGGGACGCGCGCTCGCCACCTCTATTCGATCGCCGCCGGCCTTAATCTGCCCGCCGGCGTGCTGTCGCAGCTCGGCGCCTCGGTCGCCGATCAGAACGCGGCGATGCTGGGACAGTTGCTCGCCAAGCACGGCATCTCGGCGGTCGACGGCGCCGGCCTGTCCGCCGTGCCGCTGTATCTTGCCGAAGTGAACGCCGTCGTCTTCAGCGGCATGCCACCCTACGGCCTGTGGATGCGGCCTGCCGCCGACGGCGTGATCCCGCCCTACCGCACCGACGCCGGCTGCTTCCTGGTCGCCGAGCAGTTCGGCTGCAAGGCGATGATCTATGTGAAGGACGAAAACGGCCTCTATACCGCCAATCCGAAGACCGAGAAGAACGCCACCTTCATTCCGAAGATCTCGGTCGCCGAGATGAAGGCCAAGGGTCTCGCCGACTCCATCCTGGAGTTTCCGATGCTCGATCTGCTCGAAGCCTCACGCCATGTCCGGGAGGTCCAGGTCGTCAACGGCCTCGTGCCCGGCAATCTGACCCGCGCGCTCGCCGGCGAGCATGTCGGCACGATCATCACTGCGAGCTGAGAGGCCCATATCCATGGCTGAGACCGCCAACACCATCAAGCACGTCGCCTCGCCGCTCGCGCGCCAGACACTGCTCGACAACAAGCTCACCCGTCCCGTGGCCGGCAAGCGCCCGATCGCGCTGCTGCCGTGGCTGCAGGTCATCAAGATCGGCGGCCGCGCGATCATGGACCGCGGCGCAGAGGCGATCCTGCCCCTGGTTGAGGAGATCAAGACGCTGCTGCCCGAGCACCGCCTGCTGATCCTGACCGGCGCCGGCATCCGCGCCCGCCACCTGTATGGCGTCGGCCTCGATCTCGGCCTGCCGGTCGGCTCGCTCGCGCCGCTGGCAGCCAGCGAAGCCGGCCAGAACGGCCATATCCTGGCCGCGCTGCTGGCGTCGGAAGGTGTCTCCTATATCGAACATCCGACCATCGCCAACCAGCTCGCGATCCATCTCACCGCCGCGCGCGCCGTGGTCGGCAGCGCCTTTCCGCCCTATCACCACCACGAATTCCCGACCTCGCGCATCCCACCGCATCGGGCCGACACCGGCGCCTTCCTGATCGCCGACGCGCTCGGCGCTGCCGGCCTGACCATCGTCGAGGATGTGGATGGCGTCTACACCGCAGACCCGAAGGGGCCGGACGCAGCTCAGGCGAAACTGCTGGACCGCACCAGCTTCGATGCGCTTGCCAAGCAGGAGGGCACGCTGCCGTTCGACCGCACGCTGGTCGAGGTGATGGCCAATGCCCGCCACCTGACGCGCATCCAGCTCATCAACGGATTGGTTCCCGGACGGCTCACGGCAGCGTTGCGCGGCCATCACGTCGGCTCGATCATCACGACGGGCGCAATGGACTAAGACGACAAAGATCGACTGAACGACGCCCCTTGCAGGGCCGCGAGTGCGACATCGCGGCCCTGCTCGCAGATGGATCTCGCAACCTCACACTGCGAGGTTCATCCACACCGCCTTCGGCTCGGTGAAATTGTCCAATGCCGCCGTGCCGTGCTCGCGGCCGAGACCGGAGTCGCGGTCGCCGCCCCAGGGCAACCGGACGTCGGTGTAACCATAGGTGTTGATCCACACCGTGCCGGCGCGCAGCCGCTTGGCGAAGCGCTGTACGCGCCCCAGGTCGCGGCTCCAGACGCCGGCCGCCAAGCTGTAGGCGGTGCCGTTCGCCATGCGCAGCGCATCGGCCTCGTCCTTGAACTTGATCACGCTGACCACAGGACCGAAGATCTCCTCCTGCGAGATCCGCATCTCATGCGTGACGCCGGCAAACACCGCCGGGCTGATGAAATAGCCCCGCGCCGCGGCGCGCTCGCCCCCGGTCACGAGCGTGGCGCCCTCGCGTCGGCCGATGTCGACATAGTCGAGGATCGTCTTCATCTGCCGCTCGGAGATCACCGGACCGAGCGAGGTCGCGCGATCGAGCGGATCTCCGATCCGCAACGCGCGTGCCCGCGCGGTCAGGCGTTCGACGACCTCGTCATAGGCGCGCTCCTGCACCAGCACGCGGGAGCCCGCGGAGCAAACCTGCCCGGCGTTGAAGAAGATGCCGCTGGCCGCAGCTTTGGCCGCCGCCTCGATATTCGCATCATCGAAGATGATGTTGGCGGACTTGCCGCCGAGCTCGAGCGACACCCGTTTGAAGTTGCCGGCGGCCGCCTTCATGATGCCGCGGCCAACGCCGGGCGAGCCGGTGAACGTCACTTTGTCGACATCGGGATGGTTGACCAGCGCCTCGCCGACGATGCGCCCGGGTCCGGTCACGATGTTGAGAACGCCCGGTGGCAGACCGGCTTCGAGTGCCAGCTCAGCGATGCGCAGCGCGGACAGCGAGGTCAGCTCGGCCGGTTTCATCACCACCGTGCAACCGCAGGCCAGTGCCGGGGCAAGCTTCCACATCCCGATCATCAAAGGAAAGTTCCAGGGCACGATCGCGGCGACCACGCCGACCGGCTCGCGCACCGTATAGGTCAGGGCATCGTCGCGGGTGGAGACAACCTCGCCGCTGATCTTGTCGGCCCAGCCGGCGTAGTAGGTCAGCGTGTCGATCGCCGCAGGAAGATCCTGGCGCAGGATCGCCGACACCGGCTTGCCGGCGTCCAGGCTTTCCAGCTCGACGATCTCAGCGGACCGATCACGCAGCAGCTGCGCCCATTTGAGCAGGATCGCGCCGCGCTCGGCCGCACGCATCGTGCGCCAAGGACCTTCGAAGGCACGCCGCGCGGCTGCGACGGCAAGATCGACATCCTCGGCATTGCCCTCGGCAATGGTCGCGAGCGGTTGCTCCGTGGCGGGATTGAGCGTCGTGAAGGTGCGCCCCGAGACCGACGGAACGTGCCGTCCGCCGATCAGAAGTTGCAGCGGCTTCGTCAGATCCGACGATAGCGCGGAGCTGCGCTCGTACTCATATGCAATGGACATCATATTTCCTCCGCTTGTTGTATGCCAACGTAGGAGCAAATATGAGTTCGTAAATATGATATGGGTTGCCTATTGCAGGCGATCACATGAAGCCGTCTTCAAGAGCAGGCCCTGATGTTGCGGATCGCGATCGAACCTGTCTGGCGCTTCTCCAAGGATGATGACCCGCACAGCATCGTCGTGATGCTCCGCGTGCTCAGCGAGATCAGGCGGACGGGCAAGATCACGAGCGCAGCCACCGATGCCCAGCTCTCCTATCGGCATGTCTGGAATCTGATCGAGCAATGGTCGGCATTTTTCGGCGTACCGTTGGTGGAGACCCAGCGCGGCAAGGGATCGCGACTGACCGCATTCGGAGACAAGCTGGTGTGGGCGGGCGAGCGCATGCATGCGCGGCTCGGTCCTCAGCTCGACAATCTCGCGCAGGAGCTCGTCACCGAGATCAAACCGTTCCTGCAGCCACATCCGGCGCTGATCCGCGTTCACGCCAGTCATGGCTTTGCCGTGGCCAAGCTGCGTGAGTTGCTGGATCGCGCACCGGGTGTCGGCATCGACCTTCGCTACGTCAGCAACCAACATTCGCTGGCCTCGCTCGCGCAGGACGCCTGCGATCTTTCGGGTTTGCACCTGCCACGGGGCGAGCTCCGGGCACAGAGCATTCAGGCCTGCCGAGACTGGCTCGATCCCGAGCGGGACTGTGTCATCAGTTTCGTGACACGCGAGATGGGATTGATGGTCAAACGCGGCAATCCGCTGTCCATCCGATCATTGGCCGATCTCGCCGAAGGCAAAGCGCGGTTCGTCAATCGTGATCATGACTCGGGCACCCGCCTGCTGTTCGATCAGTTGCTCGCAGCGCATGGCCTGGACGAACAGCAGATCAACGGCGCGCAGCAGATCGAGTTCACCCATGCGGCCGTCGCCGCCTATGTCGCGAGCGGCATGGCCGATGTCAGCTTTGGCGTCGAGGCTGCCGCGCGGCAGTTCGGGCTCGACTTCATCCGCATCCTCACCGAGGACTACTTCTTCGCCTGCCATCAATCGTTCCTGGAAAGCGATCCGATGCGGCGCGTGCTCGACGTGATGAAGGGCGACGATTTCCATCGTGAGATCGCAGCCCTGCCCGGCTACGCGCCGGCCGACACCGGCTCGGTTCACACCGTCCGCGAGTTCCTCGACCGGTTCGATGCCGGGACCTGACGGGCCGGCGAGATCAGGAGGATCGACAGCGCGCGTCGCGAACTCGAGCATGATCCGGAAAAGTGGAAACCGGTTTTCCGGAAAGATCACGCTCAGACGAAGATATTAGATCATGATGCGTTGCCGTGGAGACGCATCATGTCTATGGCAGATCGACGCCGCGGGCCGGCACCGCTTCGAGCTCACCGGCCGCCTGGCGCTGCAGCGCGCGACCGCGCCAGATCGACCCGGCCACCAGCACCAACCCTGCGCCGAGCAGCGACATCAGCGTCTCCATGACGTCGACATGGCTGGAAACGTTGGTCTTGCCCGCGAACAGGCCAGAGGCCGCCTCGATGGTGATGACGACGGTGCCGTCCAGGACATGGTGCAGCAGCGGCTCGATCGCCGGATCGGTGGCGATCACCTCGCCGGCCACCCAGCCAAGCAGCATCGCGCCGAGCCAGACCAGGAGCGGAAACCGATCGAGAACGAGCATGATCAATGCCGCACCGGCGATGATCAGCGGGATGCTCATGGCGAGACCGATGATCAGCAGCGACGCCTGGCCGTTGGCGGCCGCGGCGACCGCGATCACATTGTCGAGGCTCATCACTAGGTCGGCGAGCGCGACGATCCGAACCGCGTGCCACAGCGTGGTTCCCGCGGCGATCTCGTCGTTCTCATCCTCGGGGACCAGAAGCTTGGCCGCGATCACCAGCAACGCCAGGCCGCCGATCAGCTTCAGATAAGGAAGCGCCATCAAGGTGGCAACGATGCCGGTGAACGCGATGCGCAGCGCCACCGCGATGCCGGAGCCTGCCACCATGCCCCAGACGCGATGCCGGCCGTGCAGGCCGCGGCAGGCGAGCGCGATCACCAGGGCGTTGTCGCCCGACAACAGCACATTGATCCAGATGATCTTGCCCAATGCGAGCCAGAAGCCGGGGCTCTGCAGGTCGGCTTCAAATTGAGCGAGCAAATGGCCGAAAGTGGCGGGATCAGCGAGCTGCGACAGCCAGTTCACGGCCAGGCCTTTCAGAGACGTTCAGCGGGAATGCGGACGAGCGCGGTGTGCGGCGGAGATGCCCCTCCGCCGCACACCGAGGGATCAGCCGACGATCTCGTTGCCGGAGAAGAACTGCGCGATCTCGATGGCCGCGGTTTCCGCGGCGTCCGATCCGTGCACCGAGTTTTCGCCGATCGACTTGGCGTGCAGCTTGCGGATGGTGCCATCGGCGGCCTTGGACGGATCGGTCGCGCCCATGACGTCACGGTACTTGAGGATGGCGCCCTCGCCTTCCAGAACCTGGACCACGACCGGGCCGGAGATCATGAAGTCGACCAGTTCGCCGAAGAACGGGCGGGCCTTGTGCACGGCATAGAAGGTCTCGGCCTGCTCGCGGGTCATGCGGATGCGCTTCTGGGCCACGATGCGCAGACCGGCCTTCTCGATCAGCGCGTTGATCGCGCCGGTCAGGTTACGCTCGGTCGCGTCGGGCTTGATGATCGAAAACGTGCGCTCAATCGCCATAATGTCGTCCTTGGAGGTGCGGGATTTGGGTGGGTTGCGGGCTTATATCGACGCGATCGGTTGTCGGCAAGCGACCGCGCCGGTTCTGAGAGGCCGCGGGTTACGACAATTTCACAATTCTGAACATTGTCTGAAGGGCACATGCCACCTGCGTTCACCTCGGCTTCATATGATGGTCGCATCGGGTGAAGGCGAACCGGGCTCTGGTCACCGCCTTCTCCCAGCCCAAAGCGTCCAACACTGTAGCGCCACCAGCGCCGTACTCCAGGAGACGAACATGTTGCGCAAACTCTCCCTCGCCGCGGTTGCCGCCGTTTCTCTGGGCGCAGCCGCCCTCGCCCCGACCGCGGCCTCGGCCCATTGGCATGGCGGATGGCATCACGGCTGGCACGGTGGCTGGCATGGCGGTTATTATGGCTGGCACCGTCCGTTCTACGGGCCGCGCGTTTTCGTCGGCGGCCCGGTCTACAGCTACGGCTATGGCGGCTGCTACGTGCGCCGCGTGGTTCCGACCCCGTGGGGACCGCGCTGGCGCTGGATCAACCGCTGCTACTGAGACCGTCTGATCCCACCTTCCCCGACGAGCCCTGTCGCGGCACCCGCCCCCCGCCGCAACAGCTCGCCTAGCCCCGGCGCCCCCCACGCCGGGGCTTTTTTCGTTGGATTTCAACCAAGTCCACGCCATTCCGGGGCTGTCGCGGAAACCAATCGGCCTGCCATGACTTGATAGAGGACCTGTCACAATGCTCGTGGAACTCTGTCATGACTGGCCGCACCGCCAAATCCAGCGAGGCGCTCGATCGCAAGATGAGCCGATCGATCTGCGACGCCGTGGGCGAACGGCTGCAACGCAGCCTGCCGCCGGACGGCTCGCACCTCCCGGCCCCGCTCGCTCATCTCATGAACGAGTTGCGCAAGCGCGACGAGACGAGTCTGCGCTTCGAGTAAGATTCCGCCAGGCTGAGCCTGCGACAAAGCGGTTGCGTTTGGTCGCGCGCGCGGTGACAAGGCGCGCATGCTTTCGATCAACGACATCTCCATCCGGCTCGCCGGACGGCTTCTCATCGACCACAGCACGGTGCAGATTCCGCCCGGCGCCCGCGTCGGCCTGGTGGGCCGCAACGGCACCGGCAAGTCGACGCTGTTCAAGGCGATCCGCGGCGAACTGTCGCTGGAGAACGGAGCGATCACCGTCCCGCCGCGATGGCGGATCGGCAGTCTGGCCCAGGAGGCGCCCAGCGGCCCGGAAAGCCTGATCGAGGTGGTCCTCCGGGCCGATCTCGAGCGCGATGCCCTGCTGCGCGAAGCCGAAACCGCCGTCGAGCCGGATCGCATCGCCGAGATCCAGACCCGGCTGGTCGATATCGACGCGCATTCGGCGCCGGCGCGGGCCGCCGCCATCCTCAGCGGCCTCGGCTTCTCGGCCGCCGACCAGGCGCGGGCCTGCGCGGAATTCTCCGGCGGCTGGCGCATGCGCGTGGCACTCGCCGCCACCTTGTTCGCCGCCCCCGACCTGCTGCTGCTCGACGAGCCCACCAACTATCTCGACCTCGAAGGCACGCTGTGGCTCGAGGATCATCTGGCGCATTATCCGCGCACGGTGATCGTCATCAGCCACGACCGCGATCTGCTGGAGACGTCGGTCGATCAGATCCTGCACCTGGATCGCGGCAAGCTGACACTGTACCGCGGCGGCTATTCCTCGTTCGAGGAGCAGCGCGCCACGCGCGAGATGCTCGACGCCAAGGCGGTCAAGCGCCAGGAGGCTGAGCGCGCGCGGCTGCAGTCCTTCGTCGACCGCTTCAAGGCCAAGGCCTCAAAGGCGCGGCAGGCGCAGTCGCGGGTCAAGATGCTGGAACGGATGAAGCCGATCACAGCGCTCGTGACCCAGGATGTGCACGAGATCAGCTTTCCCGCACCGGAGAAATTGCTGTCGCCGCCGATTATCGCGGTCGACAACGCCTCGGTCGGCTATGACCCTGCCCAGCCCGTGCTGAACCGGGTGACCTTGCGCATCGACAATGACGATCGTGTCGCGCTGCTGGGCGCCAACGGCAATGGCAAATCGACGCTGGTCAAGCTGCTCGCCGGCCGGCTGGCACCGTTCTCCGGCAAGGTCACGCGCGCCGACAAGCTGTCGATCGCCTATTTCGCCCAGCACCAGCTCGATGAACTCGACGAGCAGGGATCACCCTACACCCACGTCCGGCAGCTGATGGGCGATGCGCCGGAATCGAAAGTGCGGGCCCGGGCCGGCGCCATCGGATTTTCCGGCAAGGCGGCCGACACGCTGGTGAAAAGCCTGTCCGGCGGCGAGAAGGCGCGGCTGCTGCTCGGGCTCGCCACCTTCTACGGTCCCAACATGATCATCCTGGACGAGCCGACCAACCATCTCGACATCGATAGCCGTGCGGCGCTGGCCGAAGCGATCAACGAGTTTCCGGGCGCCGTGATCATGGTCTCGCACGATCGCTATCTCATCGAGGCCTGCGCGGATCGTCTGTGGGTGGTCGCCGAGCGGACCGTAAAGACCTATGACGGCGATCTCGACGATTACCGGCGGATGATCTTGTCGTCGCGGAGCGGCGCGTCGGCGCGCGATGCCGAACGTCCGCAGACGAGCGAGCGAGCGGAGCGACCGCGTGGCGACAACAAGCGTGGCGGACTGAAACAGAAGATCGCGGCCGCCGAAGCCGAGATGGCCCGCATCACCGAGATCATCGCCAAGATCGACGGCGCGCTGGCGTTGCCGGACATCTTCACCCGCGACCCGAAGCAGGCCGCGCAATTGTCGAAGGCAAGGGCGAACGCCGCGGAGGCGCTGGCGCGCGCCGAAGAGCAGTGGTTGGAAGCGAGCACGCTGTACGACGAGACGACCGGCTGACGAACGTCCGGACGGCCGCTCCTCAAATCACCGGGACCGAACCTGGTTCGATCCGTTTAACTGTGACAGAAGCCGCTCGCGCAGCCGGCTCAGGTCGCCTTCTTCTTGCCCTTGGCGGGCTTCGCCATCTTCGGCGCCGGGCCCGGATCGGGCGCGCGCTCGATCGAGGTCAGACGGCCCGCGGTGAACGTGTAGACGCCGGCACGCGCACCGCGCAGCCAGGTCACGGTCGCAACGCGATCACCGCCATTACCGCCGATGTTGACACTGTCGGGTGCGCCGATGCCGCGCACCACGTCACATTCGGTATGGCCCAGTGCAACCGTGCCGCCTGCGGCGGGCGGCGCAGCGGCCGCATCGCTGCTCATCGCATTCGCACCGGCCGGCGCCATGCCGGGACAGGCGCCCTCGGCGCTGACGAGATCCTCCGCGGTGACGGGCTTTTCGGGCGTCAGCGGCGGCGCGTCGATCGAGATGCTCTTGATGAACAGGCGCTGCGGCCGGTTGAACCATTCGGCATCCTTGGAGAGAAAGTCAGCCGAGCCGGAGCATCCGGACACGACCGGTGCAAGCACAAGGAACGCCAGAAGGCGCGTCAGCTTTTGATTCTGGTCTCGCACGATGAACCTTGCTGAATTGCAACCAATGCTCGATTCAAAAGCACTAGCAGATCTTGTAACCGGGTGCGCCCTGGCCCTTGAAGCGATGTTCTGCCCGCATCGGCGGGAGCAACACTTCAGATGCGCGAGGCACAGTCGTTGTTCGAACGGATCGTCCCACCATCACTTTGCGGCACGTTCGTGGCTTTGCCAACGCGCCGCCAGTTCATTGGCAGATTATCATTAATCGCGGCACGCCGCCATGGCGAGCGCGCGACCGGCAGGCCATCATTGCCGACGCTGCCACCGCCCGCGCTCATCGGCCTGCCAATAGGTGACCTCGAATCCCCGCGTTTTGCAATCGGTCCAGGCCGCTCTCGCAGCTGCGAGCGCTTCGTCATCGTCGCCGTTGAAGACGAGCACCATGCGCTCATAAGTGTGCGCGTCTGACGGCAGCGGCGCGTTGTCGACCAGGAATCGCACATTCGCCTGGTTGGGATTGCTCTCCTCCACCGCCAACACGATCGGCTGGTCGGCCACATCAGCAACCCGCCATGTGGCGTGCGGCAGAAACGAATCGTCACGATAGGTCCACAGATGCGCATCAAGCGCATCTGCACGTTCTTCTGAGGTCGATTGCACCACAACCCGCCAGCCGCGCTCGAGCGATTTCTCCAGCAGCGGCGGCAACACGCCTTCCAGGGTCATGTTCTGCAAATGATAGAACAGGACTTCCGTCATCCGAACAGCGGTCCCTCAACTCCTGGCTTCGTAGCAATCCCACACCAGCCGGTCGAGCAGGCGCACGCCGTAGCCGGAGCCCCAGCTCTGATTGACCTCCGATTTCGGCGCGCCCATCGCGGTGCCGGCGATGTCGAGATGCGCCCATGGCGTATCGTTGACAAAGCGCTGCAGGAATTGCGCGGCCGTGATCGAGCCGCCGTGGCGCCCGCCGGTGTTCTTCATGTCGGCGAATTGCGAATCGATCAGCTTGTCGTATTCGGGGCCGAGCGGCATGCGCCAAACCTTCTCGCCGGTCTCCTGCCCCGCCTTCAACAGCTTCTCGGCAAGATCGTCATTGTTGGCGAACAGGCCCGCATGCTCGGTGCCGAGCGCAACCATGATCGCCCCGGTCAAGGTGGCGAGATCGATCATGAATTTCGGCTTGAACTTGGTCGCGACGTACCAGAGCACGTCGGCGAGCACGAGCCGGCCTTCCGCGTCGGTGTTGATGATCTCGATCGTCTGCCCGGACATCGAGGTAACGATGTCACCCGGGCGCTGGGCATTGCCGTCCGGCATGTTCTCGACCAGGCCGATCGCGCCGATCACATTGGCCTTGGCCTTGCGCGCGGCCAGCGCATGCATCAGACCGACGACGCAGGCCGCACCGCCCATGTCGCCCTTCATATCCTCCATCGAGCCGGCCGGCTTGATCGAGATGCCACCGGTGTCGAAGCAGACGCCTTTGCCGATGAAGGCGACCGGCTGATCACCCTTCTTGCCGCCATTATAGCGCATGACGACGGTGCGACTCGGCCGCGCCGAGCCCTGCCCGACCCCGAGCAGCGCCCCCATTCCGAGCTTCTTCATGGCCGGCACATCGAGAATCTCGACGGTCACGCCGAGCTTGCGCAGCGCGCTGGCGCGCTTGGCGAACTCTTCCGGATAGAGCACGTTCGGCGGCTCGTTGACGAGATCGCGCGCCAGAATCACGCCGTCGGTGACGTGCGACCGTGGCGCGAAGGCCTTCTTGGCCGCGGCCACGTCCGCGACGGCCAGCGAGATCGCGGCGCTGACGGCCGCCTCCTCGTCCTTCTTCTTGGTCTTGTAGCGGTCGAATCGATAGGCTCGCAGCCTGATCCCGGCCGCCAGCGAGCTCGCCTGGTCCGGCGTCATCGGCCCGGAGGGCAGCTCGGCCATCACCATCACGGGTTCAGTCCCGGCGTTCAGTTTCCCGGCTAACGTCCCGCCATATTTCAGGAAATCCTTTTCCTTGTGATCCCCGCTTTTGCCTGTGCCGATCACGAGCAAGCGCTGAATCTTGATTCCCTGGGGGGCGAGAAGGTCGAGCACCGCGCCGTCCTTGCCCTTGAAGCGCGCCGCAGCGGCCGCCCGCTGGATGAGCTCGGCGGCGCCGCCCAGCGCCTTGTCGGTCGCGGCACCAAGCCGCAGGGACTCATCGCAGAACGCGACCAGGATACCGCGTGGCGCAGTCGACAGCGGAACGAAGCCGACCTTGACGGTGTCGGACATCAAGCAAACCTCCAAATTTCGTCGTGAGGGCCGCCGCGACCGTCCCAAAATCCCAGCGGACAGACGAGGATGGCGGCAGTTCGGAACCCAACTTGGCAACAGTATGGCCTGCCGCGGCCAGAGCTGCCAAGCCTCCCGTGTCGAGGCGGTCACAATAATGAAATTTTAGCCGTATTTTAGCGACGCCACGCCACAGCCATTTTGTCGACGGATCAAAGGGATGGTAAGGATGTTCACTGACCTTGGAACGTGACGGCGCAAGCAGCCTCGGGGACCCGTTTCAAGGGTGGCCGCAGCGCTCGTTCCGGGACTGCAGATTGGGGATCGAGCGCACACGATGGGATCCATCGACAGGTACATCTTTCGCACGACGCTCGCGTCGTTTGCGGTGGTCCTGGTGAGTCTCACCGGGGTGATCTGGATCACCCAGGCGCTGCGCGGCATCGACCTGATGACGAGCCAGGGGCAGACCATCCTGACCTTTCTCGGCATTACCGGCCTGGTGATTCCCTCGCTGCTCGGCGTGATCGCGCCGATTGCGCTGATGATCGCGGTCTCTCACACCCTCAACAAGCTCGCGACCGATTCGGAAATCATCGTGATGAACGCCGCCGGCATGTCGCCGATCCGGCTGTTTGTGCCCTTCGCCTACGCCACCTGCGTCGTCGCGATCCTGGTCACCTTCATTGCCGCGTTCTTCGCGCCCGACGGGCTGCGCCGGATCAAGCAATGGGACGCCGAGATCACCGCCGACGTGCTCGCCAACATCCTGCAGCCCGGCCGGTTCGCCCAGCTCGACCAGAACCTCACGATCCGGATTCGCGAACGCCAGCCCGGCGGCGAATTGCAGGGCATTCTGATCGACGACCGCCGCGATCCGAAGGAGCGAATCACGATCATCGCCGAGAAGGGCACGGTGGTGAAGAACCCCGACGGCTCGTTCCTGGTGCTGGAGGACGGCAATCTCGAGCGCTTCGAAGTCGGCAAGCGCGAGCCGGCAATGGTGGCGTTCGCCCGCTACGCCTTCGACATGTCGAAATTCTCGAATCAGGGCCGCGATGTCACGCTCGGCATCCGCGAGCGCTATCTGTGGGAGCTGATGGCGCCGGCGGAGGACGATCCGATCTACAAGCAGATCCCCGGACAATTCCGGCAGGAGCTGCATGACCGCTTCCTCGCCCCGATCTACCCCTTCGCCTTCGCCGCTTTGACCTTTGCGTTTCTCGGCGCGCCGCGCACGACGCGTCAGAGCCGCAACTTCTCGTTCGGCAGTGCGATTCTCGCGGTGTTCGGCGTGCGCATGGCCGGCTTCGCCTGCTCCGTCATGACGGTGAAGACGCCGGTCGCCGCCCTGGTGCAGTACCTGATGCTGTTCGGCGTGCTCGGCTTGAGCATCTGGATCATCGTCGGCGGCGTGGTGGTCGAGCCGCCGGCGCGGCTGATGGAGGCGATCAACCGCTCGAATGCGCGGATCGCTCGGCTGTTCAGAAGGCCGGCCGCCGCATGAGCATGGTCACCAACACGCTGGGGCGCTATTTCGCCGGCCGCTTCCTGGTTTCGGCGGTCGGCGTGTTCGCGAGCATTTTCGTGCTGCTCGTCCTGGTCGATTACATCGAGATGGTCCGCAAGACCTCGGGGCTGGCCTCCGCCTCGGCGCTGATGGTCGCCGAGACCTCGCTGTTTCGCGTGCCGCAACTGCTCGAGAAGATGATGCCGTTCTGCGTCCTGATCGGCGCCATGACCTGCTACCTCGCGCTGTCGCGTCGCCTCGAGCTCGTGGTGGCGCGCGCCGCCGGCGTCTCGGCCTGGCAGTTCATCGCGCCGGCGCTGGCCAGCGCCATCGTGCTCGGCCTGATGGCGACGACGCTCTACAATCCGATGTCGGCCAATCTGCGTGAATTGTCGAAACGCATGGAAGCGGAGCTGTTCGGCGCCGCCCCGGGCGGCGGCGTGCAGGATGCGTCCGGCTTCTGGCTGAACCAGATCAACCCGGACGGCTCGGTCATCATCAACGCCGCACGCAGTGAGCAGCAGGGTGTTCGGCTGACCGGCCTGACGCTGTTCCGTTTTGATACGGAGAAACATTTCAAGGACCGAATCGAAGCGCGCGAGGCCACCCTCGAAGACGGCCAGTGGGTGTTCAAATCGGTGCGCCGATTCTCCCTCGATGCGCCGCCGGTGGACGAGCCGACCTTCATTCTGCCCACCAGCCTGACACCGGCACAGGTCCGCAACAGCTTCTCGACCCCCGAAACTGTGTCGTTTTGGCAACTGCCGAGCTACATCCGTTCGTCAGAGAGCTCAGGCTTCGCGACCGCGGGCTACCGATTGCAGTATCATAAGCTGATCGCGCAGCCATTCCTGCTGGCTGCGATGGTCATGCTGGCCGCGTCCGTGTCGCTCCGCTTCTTCCGAATGGGTGGCGTACAAAAAATGGTTTTGAGTGGCGTGGGCGCCGGCTTTCTGCTCTACGTTTTGTCGAAAGTAACGGAAGATTTGAGCAAGGCTGCGTTGATGGATCCGATCGTTGCCGCGTGGCTGCCGGTGTTCGTCGGCGGCCTGACCGGCTTTATGGCCTTGCTCTACCAGGAGGACGGCTAGTGTCGTTCGTTGCCGTCCGTCAGACAGCGCTTGCCGTGCTCCGGCAGCATGCGATTGCATGCGGTCGATTTGCGCGCGTGAGTGGCATCGTGTCTGCCGAATCCATGTCTCGGAAGTTCTGGTCTCCCGGCTCCAAGCCGCGCAGCTTCACGTCTGGCCAATTCACGTCTGCCGTTCTCGGGGGCGTGTTCGCGCTGGCGTTCGGTGCCGTGCTGACGGCGACCATCGGTCTGGTTGCACCTGCGCCCGCCGCCGCGCAAAGCTTCACCTATAATCCGCGCCCGCCGAAGGCGCCGCCGCCGCGCGTCGCCAACGACAACCAGATGCTGGTGCAGGCGACCGAGGTCGATTACGACTACAACAACTCGCGCGTGTCAGCGGTCGGCAACGTCCAGCTGTTCTATAACGGCACCTCGGTCGAGGCCGACCGGGTGATCTACGACCAGAAGACCAAGCGCCTGCATGCGGAAGGCAACATCCGCATGACCGACGCCGACGGCAAGATCACCTACGCCAACAGCCTCGATCTGTCCGACGATTACCGCGACGGCTTCGTCGATTCGCTGCGCGTCGAGACCGAGGACCAGACGCGGATGGCGGCGACCCGCGCCGACCGCTCCAAGGGCAATTACACCGTCTTCGAGAACGGCGTGTACACCGCCTGCGCGCCCTGTAAGGACGATCCGAAGAAGCCGCCGCTGTGGCAGGTCAAGGGTGCGCGCATCATCCATGACCAGACCGAGAAGATGCTGTATTTCGAGAACGCCCAGCTCGAATTCTTCGGCGTTCCGCTCGCCTATATCCCCTACTTCTCGACGCCCGATCCGACGGTGAAGCGCAAGAGCGGCTTCCTGATGCCGGGCATCACCCAGACCGGCGGTTACGGCTTCGGCGTCGACATCCCCTATTATTGGGCGATCGCGCCAGACTACGACGCAACCTTCACGCCGCGCATCACCTCCAAGCAGGGCGTGCTGCTGCAGACCGAATTCCGCCAGCGCTTCAGCAATGGCGGTTACCAGGTGCGCCTCTACGGCATCGATCAGCTCGACCGCAACGCCTTCGCCGGCCAGCCGGGCGACCGGCAGTTCCGCGGCGGCATCGACACCAAGGGCCAGTTCGCGATCAACGACAAATGGGTGTTCGGCTGGGACGGCATCCTGCTGTCCGACTACATGTTCCTGTCGGACTACCGGCTGGCGCAGTACCGCGACCCGTTCAACTCGTTCATGAGCCTGCCGACAGAGGCGATCTCGCAGCTGTATTTGACCGGCGTCGGCAGCCGCAGCTTCTTCGACGTCCGGGCGATCCATTATCTGAGCTTCTCGGGCAACCAGCAGACAGTGCCGGTGGTCTATCCGGTGCTGGATTACTCGAACGTGCTGAACTACCCGGTGTTTGGCGGCGAGTTCAGCTACAAGACCAACTTCGTGAATCTGAGCCGTGAACAGGCGGTGTTCGATCCGATCACCAGCACGGCCAACACGGCCGGCCTGTGCACGACGACGTCGGCCGATCCGCGCGCGCGGCTGCCCACCCAGTGCCTGCTGCGCGCGACACCCGGCACCTATACCCGTCTCACCGCACAGGCGGAGTGGCGGCGGTCCTATACCGACCCGTTCGGCCAGATCTGGACGCCGTTCGCGATCCTGCGCGCGGACGCGATCAACGCCAACGTCACCGCGCAGCCAGGCGTCGGCAACTTCGTTCAGACGGGCGACACCCAGGCGCTGCGGCTGATGCCGACAGTCGGCCTGGAATACCGCTACCCGTTCATCAATGTGCAGCCGTGGGGAACCACGACGATCGAACCGATCGCGCAGGTGATCATCCGGCCGAACGAGACCTATGCCGGCCGGCTGCCGAACGAGGACGCCCAGAGCATGGTGTTCGACGCCAGCAACCTGTTCAGCGTCGACAAGTTCTCCGGCTATGACCGCGTCGAGGGCGGCGGCCGCGCCAATGTCGGCGTGCAGGCCACCACCCAGTTCGACCGCGGCGGCACGATCAACGTGCTGTTCGGCCAGTCCTACCACCTGTTCGGTCTGAACTCGTTCGCGGTGCAGGACGCCAACAATACCGCCATCGGGTCCGGCCTGGACAAGACCGTCTCGGATTACGTGGCGCGGGTCGATTACTCGCCGAACCGGACCTATACGTTCAGCATGCGCAGCCGGTTCGACCAGCAGACCCTGAACATCCAGCGCTTCGAGGCCGAGGCGAAGGCGAACTTCGATCGCTGGTCGGTGGCCCTGACCTACGGCAATTATGCCGCGGATCCGGCGCTCGGCTATCTCGCCCGGCGTGAGGGCATCCTCGGCAGCGGCTCGGTCAAGGTGGCGCCCAACTGGATCGTATCCGGTGCGGCGCGCTGGGATCTGGCCGCCAACAAGATCAACCAGTATGTGATCGGCGCCGGCTATGTGGACGATTGTTTCGTGCTGGCCGCGAACTATGTAACGTCCTATAATTATACGGCAGGTACCACCCCACCCGTTCTGAGCCATGCCTATATGCTCCAGATCGGGCTTCGGACGCTCGCGAACTCCTCGTCGACGGGAAGTGCGGCTGGTGGCCTTCAGTAGCGCGCGCCGGTCTCCGACCGGTGCTCCTCTGGTCCGAGAGGTCCCGTGGTCCGAGAGGTCCCGACAGAGAGCCGTCGCGCCGCTTCTGGTTGGACTCATTGCGAACAGCGAAGCTTGGTCATGACGATCGCGTTCTCTTCCCGCCTTCGGGCCCTGGCCATCTGCAGTCTTGCGGTGCTGGCATCGGGTGCCGGGCTGATCCCCGCTCAGGCCCAGAGCATCGTCGTGATGGTGAATGGTGATCCCATCACCGATTACGACATTGAGCAGCGGATGAAGCTCAACTTCCTCAGCACGCGAAAGCAGCAGAGCCGGCAGGAGGTCATCAACGAGCTGATCGACGACAAGGTGAAGATCAAGGAAGGCAAGAAGTTCGGGGTCGAACCGACGGCCTCCGACGTCGACCAGTCGTTCGCCGGCATGGGCTCGCGCATGCGGCTCAATGCCGAACAGCTGACGAAATCGCTGGAGAGCCAGGGCGTGCGCCCTGAGACGCTCAAGGCGCGCATCAAGGCCGAGATCGTCTGGACCAGCCTGGTCCGCGGCCGCTACAAGGAACGCCTGCTGGTGTCCGACAAGGACGTTGCCGCGGCGGTTGCTGCGGCCGGCGGCGATTCCGACCAGCAGGGCCAGGCCTTCGAATACAAGATGCAGCCGATCGTGCTGATCGTTTCAAACTCGTCGAACCAAGCGGTGATGGAAGCGCGGCACAAGGAGGCGGAAGCCCTGCGCGCGCGGGTGCAGACCTGCGCCGACGCCAACAATGTCTTCAAGACCACCGCGAACGCCGTGATCAAGGAAATCGTCGTCAAGACGTCCGCCGACATTCCGCCGAACCTCCGCAAATTGCTCGACGACACCCCGATCGGACATCTCACGCCGCCCGAAGCGACCAAGCAGGGAATCCAGATGGTCGCGCTGTGCGCCCGCACCCCGACGACGGTCGACACGCCGAAAAAGCGTCAGATCCGCGAGGAGATGTACACCAAGAAATACGAGGCGACGTCCAAGGCCTATCTGCAGGAAGTCCGCAAGGCGGCGATGATCGAATATCGCTGATGAGCAAGCCCCTCGCGCTCACATTGGGCGAACCTGCAGGCATCGGCCCCGACATCACCTTGCAGGCGTGGCTGCGTCGCACCGAGCTTGGACTTCCGGCGTTCTATCTGCTCGGGGATCCCGGCTTCATCAGCCAGCGAGCGGCGCTGCTGGGCCTCGATGTTCCGGTGACGGAGACACATCCCGGACAGGCCGTCGAGATATTCTCCAAGGCGCTGCCGGTCGTGCCCACCGGGCATCGCGTCACCGCACAACCCGGCCGTCCCGACGTCACGAGCGCAGAAGCCACGATCGGCTCGATCCGCCAGGCTGTCCTCGACGTCAAGGCCGGACGGGCGAGCGCCGTCGTGACCAATCCGATCGCCAAGGCCATCCTCTACCGCGCCGGTTTTACGCACCCCGGGCACACCGAGTATCTCGCCGAGCTCGCCGCCGATGGCGGGGTGGTCCCGCAGCCCGTCATGATGCTGTGGTCGCCGACGCTCGCCGTCGTGCCGGTGACGATCCATGTGGCGCTGCGCGAGGCGATCGAGCAGCTGACGAGCCCGCTGATCACCTCCACGACCCGGATCGTCGCGGCGAGCCTGCGGCGCTATTTCGGCCTGTCGCGGCCGCGCATCGCCTTGTCGGGCCTCAATCCTCACGCCGGCGAGGACGGCACGATGGGCACGGAGGAGGACACGATCATCGCGCCGGCGATCGCGACCCTGCGCAATGCCGGCCTCGACGTGCAAGGACCGCTGCCGGCCGATACGATGTTCCATGACGCCGCGCGCAAGACCTATGATTGCGCCATCTGCATGTATCACGATCAGGCGCTGATCCCGATCAAGACGCTGGCCTTCGACGAGGGCGTCAATGTGACGCTCGGCCTGCCCTTCATCCGCACCTCGCCGGACCACGGCACGGCCTTCGGCATCGCCGGCAAGGGCACGGCCAATCCGGCCAGCCTGATCGCTGCCCTCCGGCTTGCCGCGCGCATGGCCAGCCAAGCGGCATGAGCGCGATCGACGACCTGCCGCCCCTGCGCGAGGTCATTCGCGAGCATCAGCTGTCGGCGCGCAAGGCACTCGGCCAGAACTTCCTGCTCGATCTCAATCTCACCGCGCGAATTGCCCGGGCCGCCGGCCCGCTGGAGGACGCCACTGTGGTCGAGATCGGTCCGGGCCCGGGCGGCCTGACGCGGGCGCTGCTCGCGCTCGGCGCCCGCCACGTCATCGCCGTCGAGCACGATGAGCGCGCGATCCCGGCGCTGCAGGCGATCGCGGAGCGTTATCCGGGACGGCTCGAGATCGTCTGCACCGATGCCCGCACCTTCGACGTCCGGCCCTATCTCGGCAGCACCAAGGCCAAGATCGTCGCCAACCTGCCCTACAACATCGCGACGCATCTGCTGATCGGCTGGCTCTCGGCCGAACCATGGCCGCCCTGGTACGACATGATGGTGCTGATGTTCCAGCGCGAGGTCGCCGAGCGGATCGTCGCGCGCGAGAACGAGGAAGCCTATGGCCGGCTCGGCGTGCTCGCCAATTGGCGCTGCGAGACCAAGATCCTGTTCGACATCTCGCCCTCGGCCTTCGTGCCGCCGCCGAAGGTGACCTCATCGGTGGTGCGGCTGGTGCCGCGCACGGCCCCGGAGCCGTGCGACCGCCGCGCGCTCGAGCAGGTCGCCGCCGCCGCGTTCGGCCAGCGCCGCAAGATGCTGCGCCAGAGCCTGAAGTCGCTGCCGACGGATCCCGCGCGGCTGGCCGCAGCGGCCGGCGTCGATCCGACGCGCCGCGCCGAGACCATTCCGGTGTCGGGCTTTGTTGCCATGGCGCGCGAATTGACCAATAGTCGCGACGATAACAAGACCTAACAACAAGCATTTCAGGGAGATTTCTCATGGCGTTGATGCGTCGTCAGTCGCTCGTCAAATTCGATGCACCGCTGTGCGAGACGATCGTCGAGACACCGAAGCCGCAGGGCCGGGAAGTTCTCGTGCGCATCGAACGCTGCGGCCTGTGCCATTCCGACCTGCACATCCAGGATGGCTATGCCGACCTCGGCGGCGGCAAGCGCCTCGACACGACCCGCGGCATGACCCTGCCCTTCACGCTCGGACATGAGATCGCCGGCGTCGTCGACGAGGTCGGACCCGACGTGCCGAAGGACCTGATCGGCGCCCGGCGCGCCGTGTTTCCATGGATCGGCTGCGGCCAGTGCCGCGACTGCGCCAATGGCGACGAGAATTTGTGCGCCAAGCAGCGTTTCCTCGGAGTCTCGATCGACGGTGGCTTCGCCACCCACGTGCTGGTGCCCGACGCGAAGTACCTGCTCGAATATGATCCGCTGCCGGTCAATCAGGCGGCGACCCTGATGTGCTCCGGTGTCACAGCCTATGGCGCGCTCAAGCGTCTCGTCGACCGGCCGCGGCAGCGCAATTTGCTGCTGATCGGACTCGGCGGCGTCGGCATGATGGGACTGTCGTTCGCGCAGGCGATGTTCAAGCAGCCGATCTCGGTCGCCGATCTCTCGGCTGCCGCGCGCGACACCGCGCTGAAGAACGGGGCGGCCACGGCCTATGATCCGGCCGAGCCGGATGTGATCAAGCGCATCCTCAAGGAGACCGAGGGCGGCTTCGACGAGGTCGTCGACTTCGCCGGCAATGAGAAGTCGATGGCGTTTGCCGTGTCGGTCGTGGCTCGCGGCGGCAAGATCGTCGTGTCCGGCCTGATGGGCGGCCAGTTCACCTTGCCGATGGTGCAGTGGGTGTACAAGCGCATGACCATCGAGGGCTTCATGGTCGGTACGCTCGCCGAAGGTCATGAGCTGATGGCCCTGGCCCGCGCCGGCAAGATCAAGCCGCCGCCGATGCGCGAGGCGCCGATGGCCGACGTGCAGAAGTGGATCGATGAGCTCCGTGCCGGCCATGTCGTCGGACGCGTGGTGCTGACCAACTGATGAGTCCATCCATCGCATTGTAGATGCCGTGTGCACGCGGCTCCGAGCCGCGCGCGAAACAGCATCGGCAACGACAAGCGCCGTCGGCTCGCGGTCGGAGCCGCGCGGCCGAACGCGAGCGCGCCGTCGTAGCGGAACGCAGCGGAGGCGTCGCGCGCGCTGATCCGGCAGCAGCCTCAGCGGTGTCTGGGTGGGGTTACGTGCGACATCGATCGACGCGGCTCATTTGTCCACAAATGGTGGCCGCGCGGTGGAGCCAAGCACGCAGCCTGCTCCCATGTGATCCAGCAGCGGAGCCTACATGGCGATCTGCTTGTGGAAAAAATGCCTCAGTCCACAATGAAAACGGCCAGTCAGAATTAATCCGGAATTGGGGCTCATTGCGACCTAACTTCTTTCCGAGAACGCGCCGTTGCGTCGCGTATCCGGAGTCACCAATGGCAAGCCGAACGGCAGGAGTTGCATTCGCCATTGCAGCCGGAATCGTCGTGATTGCCGTGTCGCCGCGCGTATCCATCGCTGCGGATGACTGCCTCACTGAGCCGACCGGCGAGAAGTCCGACGCGCAACGCTGGTACTATCGCTTCGATCGCGGCACCAATCGGCGCTGCTGGTATCTGAAGGACGCCAACGGGAACACCCGTGACATCGCGGCCCCACCGCGGACACCGCAGCAGCCGGCTCCCTGGGACTTTGCCCAGCCTGCGCCGCCCAAGCTGACCGCAAAACGAACCGATGGCCCAGCGCCTCGCGCCAACGCCGAAGCCCTGGCTGAAGCGCCTCAGCCGCGTGTCCGCACGGACCTTGCCATCCGTGGCACGCCGAAGCCGCAGAATGTCGCGATCACGCCGACCACATTGACGGCCTCCGACGCCAACCTGCCGCGCAGTCTCGACGCCTCGCCATGGCCGTCATCGCCGCCGCCGCAGACCGAGCCGGCGATATCCGATTCACAGCCGGCAGCGGCGATCGCCGCGGACGATAACGTTGAACTGGACTCCAATGCAGCGCCGCCGGCTGAAGGGCCGGTGACGGCGACGTCGAAGTCCACCAAGCCGGAAGCGCCCATCCACGTGCTGATGCTGGTGGTGTTCGGCGCCCTCGCGATCTCCGGCCTGCTGGCCAGCGCCCTCTACCGTCTCAGCCGGATGGGACGGAAGCGGCGCCGCGGCGCGGAATGGCAAATGGCGGCACGGACCCGGCGCTCGCGCGCGAAGCCGCGGACAAAAGCAAAAGCGCCAGCCTTCGGTCAGCGCAGCGCTCGCAACGGATCTGGCGCGGGCGACGGCTTTCGGACCCAGGAGACGGCATCGGCGCTCGACCTCGCCAGCGCGCGGCTGTCCGCCGCGACACAGGATCAGGCCGGCGCGAGGCCCCGAGCCGCGGCGCCCGCCCCCTATCAGGATCATTCGAACGACGTTCCCAGCCGACACGATTGGGATCAGGCAGCCGAGTTGCCGAAGCTGCAACCAGCCGAGGCTGTCTGGCAGGCCGCCGATGATCTCGCGGCCCGTGCCGCGGGGCGCCACTCCGCAATGATGGCGCAGGCCGTCCTCTCACAAGGCGTCCAGACCCAGGGATCGATGGCGCAGGGATCGATGACATCGGCCGACATGCCGATCCCCTCAGCCCAGATCGCCCCTGCGGTCCCGCCAACAACAGCGCCCGCGTTTGCGGCCCCGCCAGCGGCCGCTGCCAAGGCCAGCGTGTCTTCGGCCGAGATGGCCCCCCAGGGCTGGTCCGCCCAGACCCGCCCCGCTGCGACCTGGCCGGGCGCGCAAGCGCCTGATGCGCAGATCGCGGCCCCCGCTTCTGCGGCACCGTCCCAGATGGGCGCGCCGGCTGCGCCGGCGCCCCCGCCCGCCCCGGTGGATGTCGCTGAGATCGTATCGGCGCTGCGCAAGGCCCGCACCGGCAATGCCGCGTCGCAGACGCCAGGCGCCGCACCGGTGGATGCGGCGAAGGTGATTGCCGCCCTTCTGGTGTCCCGCGCGGCCAAGCGACGCGCATCGCAACCGTCCACGCCCGAAATGGCGGACGCCTTACCCGCCGCCGACATCGGCGCATCGCAGGCCGCGCCGCCAGCGCCGTCCGTGGTCGATCGCCTCCGCAACGGACACGCCGCAGCGCCCCCGAGGCCTGCGATGTCCACCGACGCGGTCGCCGCCAGTGCAGCTTCATCCGCGGATCCGGCGGCTGCGCTGATCGAGACGCTCCGCGCCCATGCGGCGCGGCAGACACCCCAGCAGCCGCAGGACGCCTCGACCTTCGGGCCGGAGCCCGCGGCGCCTCACAGCGACGACGCTGACCTCGACGATCCCGCCGCGGCCTTGATCAACCTCCTGGAGTCCCGCTTCGCGTTGGCGCAAGACGAACTGGAAGCAGATGGCTCCGACGCGCGCGACGAGGCGTTCGCACCACAGACGCAGCAGCAGATCGCCACCGAGCAGGACGATCCGGCGGCGCAGCTGTTGAGTATGTTGGAATCACGGCCTTCGCTGCCGCCGGCCCCTGCCGTCCGCGAGCCGTCACGACGCCAACCGCCGCAACGTGCGCTGTTCGTCCCGCCTCCGGTCGAGGATGCGGCGACACCGCCGCTCGACTTCATTCCGCGCCCTCAGGCGTTGCGGCCGCGGCCGCGCAACATCCAGCAGGATGAGTCGCTCGACGGTATTCAGGACATCCTGGCGCGGCTCGGACGCCGAGCCTGAGCCCACGCGTCAGCCTTCAAGCTGGCCCTGCAGCTCACGCACGAAGGTCGTCAATCCGGTCCGACGCTCGCGCTTGAGCCGCTCGGCCTTCAGGATCGACTGCACTTCGGCAAAGGCGTCGTCGACATTGCGGTTGATGACGATGTAGTCGTACTCGGCCCAGTGGCTCATCTCGTGGCTGGCCCGGCTCATGCGCCCGCGAATGACCTCGTCGGAATCCTGCGCGCGCGTATGCAGCCGCTTCTCGAGATCGGCAGCGGATGGCGGCAGGATGAACACGCTGACGACATCCTGTCGCGCTTTCTCGCGCAGCTGTTGCGTGCCCTGCCAATCGATGTCGAACAGAACATCCTGGCCGGCCGAAAGAGCCGCTTCGACCGGCGCGCGCGGCGTGCCGTAGCGGTTGTCGAACACGGTCGCCCATTCGAGCAGCTCGTTGCGCTTGACCATCTCCTCGAAGCGCGCACGGTCGACGAAGTGATAGTCACGTCCATCGACCTCACCAGGGCGCATCGGACGTGTCGTCGCCGACACCGACATCTGCAGGCCCGGCATGCGCTCGATCAGCAACCGCGACAGCGTCGTCTTGCCCGCCCCAGAAGGTGACGACAGCACGAACATCAGACCGCGCCGTTCCACCCCGTCGAAGCTTCCGTCGTGAGCCGCCATGGATCACTCCAGATTCTGAACCTGTTCGCGAAACTGCTCGACCACGGTCTTCAGCTCGAGTCCCGTGTTGGTCAGCTCGATGTCGTTCGACTTCGAACAGCAGGTGTTGACCTCGCGGTGGAATTCCTGCGCGAGGAAATCGAGCCGGCGCCCGACCGGCCCGCCCTTGCCGAGCATCTCGCGGGCCTGCGCGACATGCGAGGCGATACGATCGAGCTCCTCGCGGACGTCGGCCTTGGCCGCGATCAGTAGCGCCTCTTGCGCCAGGCGGTCCGGATCGAAACGATCGGAGGTTTCGAGCAAGGCCGCGACCTGCTCCGCGAGCCGCGCCTTGATCGCTTCCGGCTTGCGTCCGGGCGAGGCTTCCGCCCTGCCCGCCAGCGCCTCGATCTCGTCGACACGCTGATTGAGAATCTGGCCGAGCGATTCTCCCTCGCGGCGGCGCATTTCCACCAGATGCTTCAGCGCCGTCTCGAAAGCGGCGATGGCAGCTTCCTTGGCGGCCTTGTCCTCGGCCTCATCGCTCTCCGGCTCGGCCACCTCGATCACACCCTTGATGGACAGCAGCCCGTCGATGCTTGGGGCGACCGCGTCGATCCGCCCCGACAGCGAGCTCGCCACCTTGACCACGGCCGCCAGAACGTCCTCGTTGATGCGAACCGTCGCGCCAGTCTCGGTGCGCTTGACGGTCAGGTTTGCGTAGACAGTGCCGCGGGACAGCACTTCGGTTGCGCGCTTCTTGGCGAAAGCCTCGACCTCGTCCCAGCCCTGCGGCAGCCGCACCCGGACGTCCAGTCCCTTGGCGTTGACGGACTTCAATTCCCACTCGAACGAGTAGGGACCGCTTGCCCCGTGGCTACGGGCAAAGCCGGTCATGCTCGACAGCGCCATTTCGTCAATATCTCCGGCACATCAGGAACGGGCGATAGACTCGCCCCACCAAAAGTGCGCGAACCTTACGGCCTTTTGGCCAAATGTTAAGCCCGGTTCTGCGCGGCCGAGGCGCGTGGACAATTATTGCTGAACGACCGGCGGGCTCGATTGCGCCGCGCCCTGCCTGCCGCCCGCAGCAGGCGCCGGAGCGCCCGATGCGCGATTGGCCGGCGGCTTCTTGGCCCCCGTCGGCGCACGCGGTGCTGCTGCCGCGGCGGCCGGATCAACGGCGCCCGCTGCGGTGGCCGCCGGCGCCTCCTCAGGCTCGACCGTGTCGTTCTGGGTCTGCCGCTCCATCGCCCGCAGCTTGGCGACGTTCTTCTGATGCAGATCGTAGGTCTCGGTGAAGGCGTGACCACCGGTGCCGTCGGCCACGAAATAGAGGTCACGTGTCCGCGCCGGGTTGGCCGTGGCTTCCAGGGACGCCCGGCCCGGGTTTGAGATCGGCCCCGGGGGCAGCCCCTCGATCACATAGGTGTTGTACGGCGAAGGCTGTGTGATTTCGCTGCGCTTGATCGGCCGTCCCAGCGTCCCCTTGCCTCCGACGAGACCGTAGATGATCGTGGGATCCGACTGCAGCTTGATCTTCTGCTTCAAGCGATTGACGAAAACTGCGGCGACCCGGCTGCGTTCGTCCGGCTTGCCGGTTTCCTTCTCGACGATCGAAGCGAGCGTCACCAGCTGTTCTGGCGTCCGCACGGGCAAATCAGGGCTGCGGCGCTCCCAGATCTCGGCCAGCACACGCTTCTGCGCTTGCTGCATGCGCTGAATGACCTGCTCGCGACTCGTGCCACGCGGGAATTTGTAGGTCTCAGGAAGGAGCGTTCCCTCGCGCGGAATTTCACGGACACTGCCGGTGAATATCTCGTTGTCAGAGAGGCGGGCCACGATCTGCTCGGAGGTCAGACCTTCGGGAATCGTGACCCCATGCTGCACGACCTTGCCCTCGACGATCACGCCGATCACGTCGCGCAGCGACGCATTCTTCTGGAACGCATACTCGCCGGGCTTGAGGTCGGAACTCGCCTTCAACGCATACACGCCACCGATGAAGATCCAGGGATTGACGTCGATCACGCCCTCGCGGGCCAGCACGTCCGCGATGTCGCGCTTGCCCGCGCGCTGAGGAATGTTGACGATCTTGTCGTCCTGCAACGGTCCCGGAGCCTCCAGGATCTGCCGTCCGTAGTAATACGCAGCCCCCGCTCCGATCATGGCCAGAAGCAGCAGGGTGATGATCGCATTGCCGACGACGACGAACGGATTGCGGGCCCGATCGGACCGACGCGGCGGCGGCGGCACCCGCTCGGGCTCGAGCGCTGCGCGCGGACTACGGGGCGAGATGGGCGGCCGTTCACTCATCGATGCAACCTTCAGTGCTGTCGCTCTCGTCGCCGCCGTGCGCTCCCCACGCGGCGACGTCACGTCTACGCCCACCCTCACGCTTCATCATCGAATGCGGCGAAAAGGTGTTCTCGCCGGATCTCATGGCCATGGACGGCCGGTTCCGTGCCTCATCGAGCCTGCTCGTCCTGCGAGGACACGCGAACTCTTGGGTTCTAGTGTGGCTGTGGTCGGATATCCGCGTGACGAAACGACAAGCAGTCGCAGCGGTCATCCGTCCTTCCACACTAACCCACCACGCGTCGCAAGATCACCGAAGCATTGGTGCCACCGAACCCGAACGAGTTCGACAGCGCCACGTTGATCTCCCGCTTGCGAGCACTATGCGGCACGAGGTCGATCGCGGTCTCGACCGACGGGTTCTCCAGATTGATTGTCGGCGGCGCGACATTATCCCGAATCGCGAGAATGCTGAAGATCGCTTCGACGGCCCCCGCAGCGCCGAGCAGATGGCCGATCGACGATTTGGTCGAGGACATCGAGATCCTCGATGCTGCGTTGCCGAGCAGGCGCTCGACCGCACCGAGTTCGATCTCGTCACCGACCTGCGTCGAGGTGCCGTGCGCGTTGATGTAGTCGATATCCGCTGCCGTGATTCCGGCGCGCTTCATGGCCGCGCTCATGCTGCGGAAACCGCCGTCGCCATCAGGCGATGGCGAGGTGATGTGATACGCATCGCCCGATAGCCCGTAACCGCAAACCTCGGCGTAGATCCGGGCGCCGCGCGCCTTCGCGTGCTCATATTCCTCGAGCACCACGATGCCGGCGCCCTCGCCCATCACGAAGCCATCGCGATCCTTGTCGTAGGGACGCGAAGCCTTCTCCGGCGTCTCATTGAAGCCGGTGGACAGCGCCCGCGCCGCGCAGAAGCCGGCCATGCCAATTCGGCAGATCGGCGATTCCGTGCCGCCGGCCACCATGACGTCGGCATCGCCGAGCGCGATCAGACGGCTGGCGTCGCCGATGGCATGTGCGCCCGTCGAACACGCCGTGACCACCGAATGGTTGGGGCCCTTCAGCCCGTGCTCGATCGAGACATAGCCCGACGCGAGGTTGATCAGACGTCCGGGGATGAAGAAGGGCGACACCTTCCGCGGACCGCGCTCCTTCAGGAGAATCGCGGTGTCGGCGATGCCCGACAGGCCGCCGATGCCGGAGCCGATCAAGGTGCCGGTGGCACAGCGGTCCTCTTCCGTCGACGGGTGCCAATCGGCATCGTCGAGCGCCTGGCGCGCGGCGGCCATCGCGAAGATGATGAAATCGTCGACCTTGCGCTGGTCCTTCGGCTCCATCCACTGGTCGGCATTGAACGTGCCGTCGGTCCCATCACCACGCGGCACCTGGCAAGCCACCTTGGCCGGCAGATCGGAGACGTCGAACGTCTCGATCTTGCGCGCTCCGCTCTTACCCTGCAGGATGCGCTGCCAGGTCGTTTCCACTCCACAGCCAAGCGGCGAAACCATGCCAAGGCCAGTGACGACAACCCGCCTCATGTTCGTTTCTCCAGACCCGACCTTGGGCGGTTGTTGACCGGCGGATGACGGTCGCCGCACCTCGGGTCATTGTTTCGAGCAACACGTTCTGGCCGGATCGTGCAGCCGAATTGTGCACTGCCGGCCCAATCTGACGACTCCTTACGACGCCGCCAACAGCAAGAAACCGGTCGGCCGCACAAGACGGGCCGGCCGGTTTCGCGCAACGCTCGCCTGAGGATCAGCTCTTGGCGTTCTTCTCAAGGAACTTGGTGGCGTCGCCGACGGTGAGGATCGTCTCCGCGGCGTCGTCAGGGATCTCGCAACCGAACTCTTCCTCGAAGGCCATCACGAGCTCGACCGTGTCGAGGCTGTCGGCACCGAGATCGTCAATGAAGCTCGCGTTGTCGACCACTTTCTCGGGCTCGACACCAAGGTGCTCGACCACGATCTTCTTAACCCGCTCGCCAATCTCACTCATCGTTCAACCTCGTGCTTGTTCCTTTAAGACCCGACCCCCGGATGATCCGCATCACCCCGGCCGTTAAACTTCCTTCGCGATCGCGCAAAACCAGATTTGCCCCGCAGCGCCCCTTTACCGAAATCTGGCGGACGACTTGCGGTCCGAAAACTTCGGAAACGGGGCCACTCACAAACTCCAATCCTCAAGGACTCCACGAGTCCGGCACGCCTCCGACCCAGAGCGCTCAAACAGGAACCCGGATCAGCAGCACCAGCCGACGGAGGCCCGGCGAACGATGGCAGCTCGCCCCGCCAATATACAGGGTTTGGAAATCCTGCAATGGCGTTCTTCGTGCCCCCATCGGCGGCCCAGTTAACATACACGCGAATCCTTGGCGACTCGGACCGGGAGGTCGACTGCGACGTCTTTTCGCCGCATTCCGAGCCGGGGAAACGCTTAGATCATGGCCATGCCGCCGTTGACATGGATGGTCTGCCCCGTGACGTAGGCCGCCTCGTTGGAGGCGAGGTACACCGCAGCTGCAGCAATATCCTCCGGCGTGCCGAGTCGCGCCGCAGGCACCTTGGCCAGGATCGTCTCGCGCTGCTTGTCGTTCAGCGCGTCGGTCATCGGCGTCTTGATGAAGCCAGGCGCAATGCAGTTCGCAGTCACGCCACGCTTGGCATATTCCGCACCGAGCGTCTTGATCATGCCAATGATGCCGGCCTTGGAAGCCGTGTAATTCCCCTGCCCGGGATTGCCGGTCACGCCGACGATCGACGTGATCGCGATGATTCGGCCGAAACGCTTGCGCATCATCAGCTTGGTCGCCGCGCGCGACAGGCGGAAGGTCGCGGTCAGGTTGACCTTGATGACCTCGTCCCAGTCTTCGTCACGCAGTTGCACGAACAGGTTGTCACGCGTGATGCCAGCGTTGGCCACGAGAATGTCGACCTGGCCCATGGCCTGTTCCGCGGCCGGCACCAGCGCCTCGACCTCGGCACTATCCGACAGGTTGCAGGGCAGCACATGCACACGGCTGCCCAGCTCGCCCGCCAGCGTTTCCAGCACCTCGCGGCGCGTGCCGGAAATCGCAACCGTCGCGCCCTGCGCGTGCATCGCCTTGGCGATCGCATTGCCGATGCCGCCGGTCGCGCCGGTGACCAGCGCGGTCCTGCCACTCAGATCGAACATTCAACTCTCCATCAATGCCGCTACACGCAGCCGGTTACGCCGTTTTGGCCGCGGCCAGCGCGTCCTTGGCGGCCGCAATGTCCGCCGGACCGCCGACCGCGACGCCGACCGCACCATCCGCGATCCGCTTGACCAGACCACTCAGGACCTTGCCGGCGCCGATCTCGAAAAAGCGCGTCACGCCCTGACCTGCCATATAGGCGATCGATTCGCGCCAGCGCACCGTGCCCGTGACCTGCTCGACCAGCCGACGGCGAATCTCGTCGGGGTCGCTGATCGGTGCCGCGAGCACGTTCGACACCAGCGGCGACGCCGGCGCCTTGATCGTCACTTTCGACAGCGCCTCTGCCATGACGTCGGCCGCCGGCTGCATCAGCTTGCAGTGGAACGGCGCCGAGACCGGCAGCAGCATCGCGCGCTTCGCGCCCTTGGCGCGCGCAATGTCGACAGCGCGATCAACCGCGGCCTTGTTGCCGGAAACGACCACCTGGCCGCCGCCATTGTCGTTCGCCGCCTGGCAGACCTCGCCTTGAGCAGCCTCCTCGGCCACCGCCACCGCAGCCTCGTAATCCATCCCGAGCAGCGCGGCCATCGCGCCGACCCCGACCGGAACAGCCTTCTGCATGGCCAGGCCGCGCGTCCGCAGCAAGCGGGCGGTGTCGGCAATGCTGAGGCTGCCGGCTGCCGCAAGCGCCGAATACTCGCCGAGCGAGTGGCCGGCAACGAAGGCTGCGTCACGGCCGACCGAGAACCCGGCCTCGGCCTCGAGCACCCGCAAGGCCGCCATCGAGACCGCCATGAGGGCGGGCTGGGCATTTTCCGTCAACTGCAAGGTTTCGGCCGGGCCTTCCCAGATGATCGCGGTCAGCTTCTCGCCAAGGGCGGTATCGACCTCCTCGAACACGGCGCGAGCCACCGGAAAGGCGTCTGCCAACGCCTTGCCCATGCCGACGGCCTGGGACCCTTGCCCCGGAAAAGTGAATGCTGCCGTCATGGCCGCTCCCTGAACGTTCCAAAATCCCTGGAATTGAGTAACTTTGGCCGGAAAGACACTGGCCAAGGCCGTGATGTCAAGCGCGTGACGGGCGCAATTCGACCACTTTCCCTTGCCTTGGGGCCGAAAATCGGTATAAGGCGCGCCATCCGTGGATCCCGAGCCGGGAGCTGAACGGACGGTCTCAGCAAAATCTCCCTGTCTAATCGCAGCGATTTTCTAATCTCAGTGATTTCCAGGCGACTTTGATGTGGCAGGGCCAGTCGGCCCGTCGTCCCGTGTTCCCGCCTTCTGAGCTGACGTCTGCGAGTCCTTTCCACAAGGGCTCGAAGGGCTTGACGCCGGGATTTACGCCAACTTGGAAAGGACAGCCATGCCGCTTTACGAGCATGTTTTCCTCGCGCGTCAGGACGCGAGCACCCAGCAGGTGGAAGAACTGACGACTCAGATGACCGGTATCGTCGAAGGTCTCGGCGGCAAGGTCACCAAGACTGAGAATTGGGGCGTTCGCTCCCTCACCTACCGCATGAACAAGAACCGCAAGGCGCACTTCGTGCTGCTCAACATCGACGCGCCGTCGGCGGCGATCGCCGAGATCGAGCGTCAGGAGCGGATCAGCGAAGACGTCATCCGTTACCTCAGCGTCCGCGTCGACGAGCTCGAGGAAGGCCCTTCGGCGATGATGCGCAAGGCCGATCGCGACCGTGAGCGCGACGACCGCGGCGGCGGCTTCCGCGGTGAGCGCGATGGCGGCGGCTTCCGTGGCGATCGCGGTGACCGTGGCGATCGTGGCCCGCGCCGGCCCCGTGACGAAGAAACTGCGGACGAGGAGTAAGATCAATGGCTGAAGCCCCCGCACGTCGCCCGTTCTTCCGCCGCCGCAAGACCTGCCCGTTCTCCGGGCCGAACGCGCCGAAGATCGACTACAAGGACTCCAAGCTGCTGATGCGCTACGTCTCCGAGCGCGGCAAGATCGTGCCGAGCCGCATCACCGCGGTGTCTGCCAAGAAGCAGCGTGAGCTGGCCCGCGCCATCAAGCGCGCTCGCTTCCTCGGCCTGCTGCCTTACGTCATCCGCTGATCGGCGGTCAGGAATCGGCGGCCTTGCGCCGCCGATTTCCCGTGTCGAATACTCAGAATTCGCATAAGGCTTCCGGGTCGTCCGGTCGCCGATGGTTGGGGCGAGTTGGCCTCTAACCGCTCGAAGGGAGCGGGACAGCTGATGATCGGACTGTTTCTCATCGCGCTCGCCGCAGGCGCCGCCTCGGCGCTCATGTTTGCCTCTCCCATGTCGGGCGCGGCGATGTCGATCCTGCTCGCGCTGTTTGCGCCGGTGCCGCTGATCGTCGTGGGCATCTCGTGGGGACGTCTCTGCGCCGCCATCGGCGGTGTCGCGGCCATGGCCGCCGTGCTGGCCATTTTCGGCGCGGATCGCGGCGTCGCCTTTGCCGTCACGATTGCGCTGCCGGCCTGGTGGCTCGGCCATCTCGTTCTGCTTGGCCGGCCGATGACCGAGCCGCAGGATGGCGTGGAATGGTACCCCCCCGGCAGCATCCTGCTGTGGATCGCGGCCATCGCGACGCTCATCGTTGCGTTTGCCTTCGGCACGGACGTCTCGGCCACCAACGATGACCTGAGGCGCCTGCTCTCGCGTGTGTTCACCAGCGCCGTCCCGCCGGATACGGTCGACATTCCGCGCCTTGTCGAATTCTTCCTGATCGTGGCGCCTCCCCTGGCCGCGATGATCATGACGACGATCCTCGCGCTCAGCGTCGTGATTGCGGCGAAGATCACGGCGATTTCCGGTCGCCTGATGCGCCCCTGGCCCCGCCTGCGTGACACCAAGCTGCCGCCGATGACGCTTGCCGCGCTGTGCGCGATCATCGCGTTCTGCTTCCCTGGCGGGGTTGTCGGCCTGCTGGCGCGGATCGCGGCCGCTGCACTGCTGACCGCCTACGCCCTCACCGGCCTGGCCGTGCTCCATACGCTCACGCTGCCGTTGCGAACCCGCCCGCTCTGGCTCGGCCTCGCCTACGCATTGATGCTCACCTTCATCTGGCCGCTGCCGATGCTGGCGATGATCGCGCTGGGGATCGCCGACGCCGCCTTCGACCTCCGTCACCGCTTCGGGCCGCGGCAGCCGCCGCCGTTGCCGGTACCGTAAAAGCTCAACCTCTCACCAACCGCTTCCGAACATCACAAGGAGAACATCGATGGAAGTCATTCTGCTGGAACGTGTCGCCAAGCTCGGCCAGATGGGCGAGATCGTGAAGGTCAAGGACGGGTTCGCCCGCAACTTCCTGCTCAAGCGCAAGAAGGCGCTGCGGGCGACCGCCGAGAACAAGGCCAAGTATGAGGGCATGAAGGCCGAGCTCGAGGCCAACAACATCAAGGCCAAGGGCGAGGCCGCCAAGGTGGCCGAGAAGATCGACGGCCGCGACATCGTCATCATCCGCCAGGCGTCCGAATCCGGCCAGCTGTTCGGCTCGGTCTCGGTGCGTGACATCGTCGTCGCGCTCGCCGCCGACGGCATCACCGTCAGCCGTCCGCAGGTCTGGCTCGACGCCCCGATCAAGGCGATCGGCCAGCAGAAGATCACCATCGCGATCCATCCGGAGGTCGAGACCTCGGTGACCGTGACGGTGGCCCGCAGCGCCGACGAGGCCGAGCGCATCAAGCGCGGCGAGGACATCTCGACCCGCCAGGAGGATCGCGACGCCGCCGCCGAGGCCATCGCCGCCGCCGGCGAGTTCTTCGATCCGGAGGCCCAGGAGGACGAGGCCGCCGCTGGCGAGACCGCGCAGTAAGCGCGACGAGCGCCCCCGCAAGACCACAAAGCCCGGCTCATCGAGCCGGGCTTTTCGTTTCCCGCATCAGCGCGACGGCGAGGACGGCGCCGACGCATCGTCGGCGCTGCTCGCAGCCGTCGGCACCGCCTGGGTCGTCGCGGGGGCCGGGGTCACGGGCGGAACCGGATCGGCGCGCAGTGCCGGCGCCGCCTCGCTCGAGGTCGCAGGCGCGACCCGCGGCGGTTCGGAGCGCGTGGCATTGTCGTCGCGCGCGGCGGCAGGACGCGTGGCACCGGTCGGCTCGCTGCGGGGGTCGTCGGCCGCCGCCCCGTCCTGCGGCGCCGGCTTCTTGCGCTTGCCATGCCGGCCCTTGGCCGAAGACTGGCCGTCGCCATCGGCCGGGGCCGTGCCGGCCTCGGGAACCGCCTCGGGCTTGCCTTCGGCCGGCGCCGAGCGCTCGGACCGCTTGTGATGGCCGGACCGGCGGCGCGGCTCGGCCGGGCCGCCCGCATCGTCAGGCTTCGCCTCGGACGGCTCGGCGCTGACAGCAGACCGGGCGCGGCGTTCGGTCCGCGTCTCCTTGCCGTCTTTTCCATCCTTGCCCGAATGTCCCATGGAGCGCGCATCGGCCGCGCCATTGGTGATCAGGTAGTTGGCGAGCACGCCAGCCATCTCAGGGCTGGTCGTATAATGCTGCCGCAAAAAGCCGGGCAACGAGCTCGCCGACGTGTTCTTGGCCAGACCGCGCGGCGATTTGTGGCAGACCACGCAGGTTCCGTTGAAGATCTGAGCGGGACTCTTGCCCGCGTCGAGATTTTCCTGCGCGCCGGCCCCGCCCGCAAACATCACGCAGAACGCAGCCACCACCGTCGCCAGATTGAGCGCTCGGCCCACCATCCTCATTCTCCAGCTATCGTTTCGCCCCACACGGCGTCGCCAGCGCGACATCCGCTGCCGTGTTCCTCTCGCTATCAGCGGAACGTGACAGCGCGCCTTGCGGCCGCTCCACGGTCCTCGACGGCGATCCTTCGACCCCGCCAGCCGTCCCATGACGGACATCCGCCAACCACCGGCCGCGCGCGGCATCGTTTTAGCGGATCGCTGAGGGAATGAAAGCGCACAGATGTCCCGCCCCACAGCTGTTCCGCCCGGGATGTGATTTCGGAATAACCGCTTTGTCACAAACGCAATGGCATTCATATGCCCGCCGCGTAACATAACGACCTGATGAATGGGAACCAATCGGTTCTCAACGCGTCGAGTGCGACAGCCGGGAAAGTCAGCATCTCACGGGATAAGCTCGTTGGGTGGTGTGGATGGACCGTTTGCTGCGTCGTCTTTTGTCTCGTTTCATTTGCCGCGGGTCGATCAGCTTTGCGACCGCGGATGGCACGACATTCCGCTGTGGGGATGGAACCGGCGTTCCCGTCGCAGCGCGATTTCTCACCCATGACGCCGAGCGCAGGGTGTTGCTGAACCCCGAACTGGCGCTCGGCGAGCTCTATATGGACGGCAGCTTCGTGATCGAGCAGGGCTCGGTCGCGGACTTCCTGGCGATCGTCATGAGTCAGCCGGCGGCCGTGCCCGACTGGGCCAAGCCGCAATGGTGGCTGCGCTATCTGGTCCGGCACCTGGGCCAACTCAACATCCGCGGACGGTCGCGCCAGAACGTGGCGCATCATTACGACCTCGACGGCCGGCTCTACGCGCTGTTCCTCGACGCCGACCGGCAATATTCCTGCGCCTATTTCGAAACGCCGGATGCGACGCTGGACGATGCCCAGCTTGCCAAGAAGCGGCATCTCGCCGCCAAACTGCTGATCGACCGCAACGATCGCATCCTGGACATCGGCTGCGGCTGGGGCGGGCTCGGCCTCTATCTGGCTGCAATGACCGGAGCCGACGTGACCGGCGTGACCCTGTCGAACGAGCAGCTGCAGGTCGCCAATGCCCGAGCGGCGGAACGCAACCTGTCGGGATCCGCGCGCTTCCTGCTGCAGGATTACCGCGACGTCCCCGGCACGTTCGACCGCATCGTGTCGGTCGGCATGTTCGAACATGTCGGAGTCGCCTTCTACGACACGTTCTTCCGCCGCTGCGCCGAGCTGCTGGACGACGACGGCATCATGGTGCTGCACTCGATCGGCCGTTCCGAGGGGCCGGATGCCACCAATCCGTGGATCGCCAAATACATCTTCCCCGGCGGGTACATCCCCGCTTTGTCGGAAGTGTTGCCGGCGATCGAACGCGCAGGGCTGCTGGTCTGCGACATCGAGATCCTGCGCCTGCATTATGCCGACACGCTGAAAGCCTGGCGCGAGCGGTTCCTGGCCCGGCGCGAGGAGGCCGTGCAGCTCTATGACGAGCGCTTTGCTCGGATGTGGGAGTTCTATCTGGCGGCCTCGGAGATGGCATTCCGCAAACAGAACATGATGAACTTCCAGATCCAGCTGACCAAGCGCCAGGGCATCGTGCCGATGACGCGCGACTACATCCAGCGCGAGGAGGCAAGGCTGCGGACTCTGGAGCGCGGCACACGTCCAACGCTGCGGATGGCGGGCGAGTAGCGGGCGCCGCTGCGCTCCGCGATGGCGTGGCGACGGGCGGAGGTGCTGCGCGCAGTCTCCGCTCGTCCCGCACGCCTCGTCTGGTTCAATCTCAAGATGCCCGCTCTTCAACCTGCATCTTCCGCACGAATTGTCCCTCATCCATCTCAAACTTTCGAACAAATCGTTCGATCTGTGAACTGGCTCACAGACCCCGGGAAAGCCCGGCCGTATTGTCCCGGCATGATCAAGAGCCCGACCCAAGCCATGCTGGAACCCCAGACCGACTTCAGCACCGATTACGCGCTGATTGCCGCCGGCGTGGGCGCCTCCCTCATCGCCCTGCTCTATCTGCTGCTGGTCTGACGCCTCGCGCGGATCTTTCGACAGCCGCCACGCGCCAAGGCGCACTGGCCGCCTTCTCGCCTCCCCGACTGCGACCTGCCGTCCGCTCCGCGTCGATGCCCCGGAGTTCCGCTCCGGGACGTCCGGCCTTGCCACAGGCGAGGTCGTCAAGCACGTCATCTGGCGAGTCCGGATTCATCCACCAAATTTACCGGACAGTGAATAGAGGCCAGCTTTCGCTTCCGCTTCGCGCGCGACTGGCGCTTTATCCCCTCCCCTTCAAAGCTGCTAAAAATTGCCATGGCACTTACCGATTCGAACGTCTTCAAGCTGGCGCCGGCTGACGCGGCGACACCGGCCTACCGCAGCCCTCCTCACAACATCGAGGCGGAACAGGGTCTGCTCGGGGCTATTCTGGTCAATAACGACGCGTTTTATCGCGTGTCCGACTTCCTCGAGCCGAAGCATTTCTTCGAGCCGCTGCATCAGACCATCTTCGAGACCGCCTCCAGCCTGATCCGGATGGGCAAGATCGCGACGCCCGTCACCTTGAAGACGTTCCTGCCCGCCGATGTCGATCTCGGCGGCATGACCGTGGGCCAATATCTCGCGCGCCTCGCGGCCGAGGCGACCACGATCATCAACGCGCAGGATTATGGCCGCACGATCTACGATCTGTCGTTGCGGCGCGACCTGATCGGCATCGGCGAGGACATGGTCAACGTCGCCTATGACGCGCCGGTCGACTTCGCGCCGCGCAACCAGATCGAGGACGCCGAGCGCCGGCTGTACGAGCTCGCCGAGTCCGGACGCTATGATGGCGGCTTCCAGAAATTCTCGCAGGCGCTGACCACCGCGCTCGACATGGCCGCCAAGGCCTTCCAGCGCGACGGCAAGCTGTCGGGCATCTCGACTGGCCTGCGCGATCTCGACGCCAAGATGGGCGGCCTGCAGCACTCCGACTTGATCATCCTCGCCGGCCGCCCCGGCATGGGCAAGACCTCGCTTGCCACCAACATCGCCTACAACGTCGCCCAGGCCTATGTGCCGGAACTGCAGCCGGACGGCACCTACAAGGCCGCCCAGGGCGGCGTGGTCGGGTTCTTCTCGTGCGAAATGAGCGGCGAACAGCTCGCCACCCGTATCATCGCCGAGCGCAGCGGCATTCCCTCCAGCCACATCCGCCGCGGCGGCATCACCGAGGCCGATTTCGAGAAGCTGCGCGAATGCTCGATCGAGCTGCAGTCGCTGCCGTTCTATGTCGACGAAACCGGCGGCATCTCGATCTCGCAGGTGATGGCGCGCGCCCGCCGGCTGAAGCGCCAGAAGGGCCTCGACCTCCTGGTGATCGACTACATCCAGCTGCTCGCCGGCTCCGGCAAGCGCGGCAGCGACAACCGCGTGCAGGAAATCACCGAGATCACCACCAGCCTGAAGGCGCTGGCCAAGGAGCTCAACGTTCCGATCATCGCGCTGTCGCAGCTGTCGCGCCAGGTCGAAAACCGCGACGACAAGCGGCCGCAGCTGTCCGACCTTCGTGAATCCGGCTCGATCGAGCAGGACGCCGACGTCGTGCTGTTTGTGTATCGCGGCGAGTACTATCTGGCCGCCAAGGAGCCGCGTCCCGGCACCGAGGAGCACCAGAAGTGGCAGACCGAAATGGAACTGGCGCTCGGCAAGGCCGAGGTGATCATCGGCAAGCAGCGTCACGGTCCGACCGGCACGGTCGAGCTGCACTTCGACGCCTCCGTCACCCGCTTCGGCGATCTCGCGCATGACGGCCTGCCGCCGCAGCATCACGACTATTGACCGTGTGCTGTTGAACCGGGGCGCTGCGGCGCGTAAAAGCGCCCCATGAGTGTTCCCGAACCGAAACCCGTCGAGTCGCCGGCAGCGGCGGTTGACGATCTGGTGCCCGCCGCCGCAACCGGCGTGCTGACCATCGATCTCGACGCGCTCGCCGCCAATTGGCGCAAGCTGGAAAAGACCGCGGTGCCGGCCGAATGCGCCGGCGTCATCAAGGCCGACGCCTATGGCTGCGGCATCCCCCAGGTGGCGCGCACGCTGGCCGCAGCCGGCTGCAAGACGTTCTTCGTCGCGACGCTGAGCGAGGCCAAGGTCGCACGCACCGCCCTGCCCGACAGCGCGGCGCTCTACGTGCTCGACGGCTTCTTCCAGAACACCGGCGAAGACTACGCCGCGATCAACTGCCGCCCGGTGATCGGTGACCTCAACGAGCTCGCCGAGTGGGACATGTTCTGCCGCCGCACCGGCTGGAAGGGCGGCGCCGCCATCCATGTCGACACCGGCATGAACCGGCTCGGCTTCACGCCGACCGACGCCCAGGGCATGATCCCGCGCATCCAGAGCGGCGACCACGGCATCACCCTCATCATGAGCCATCTCGCTTCGGCCGAGCAGCTCAACAGCCCGTCGAATGCGCGCCAGCTCAGCCTCTTCCGCGAGGTCGCCAGCGTGTTCACTGGCGTGCCCGCAGCGCTGGCCGCCTCCTCCGGCATCTTCCTCGGCGCCGCCTTCCAGTTCGACATGGTCCGCCCCGGTGCGGCGCTCTACGGGATCAATCCGACGCCGGAGGCCGACAACCCGATGCAGCCGGTCGCCGAGATCAAGGCCCGCATCGTGCAGCTGCGCGACCTCGCCCGCGGCGACACGGTCGGCTATGGCGGCACCTGGACCGCGCGCCGTCCGACGAAGATCGCGATCCTCTCGGCCGGCTATGCCGACGGCTATTTCCGCGCCGCGAGTTCCAATGACGGCACCCGCGGCGCCGACGTCGTCATCGCCGGCCAGCGCTGCCCCGTCGCCGGCCGCGTCTCGATGGACCTGATCGCGGTCGACGTGACCGACCTGCCGCCCAAGGCCGCCCGCCGCGGCCACTTCGCCACCCTGCTCGGCGAAGGCATCACCGTCGACGAACTCGCGCATCATTTCGGCACCATCGGCTACGAGGTTATGACCAATCTCGGCCGCCGCTATCACCGCATCTACAAGGGTGGCACGGCGGCGGCGGAGAGCTGATCGCCTGCAGCGACGCTCGCCGGATGCATTGGCGTCCCGCCGCTGCTTCCCCATCGTCATTGCGAGCGAAGCGACGCAATCCAGAATCCCGCCCACCACCCTGGATTGCTTCACTTCTGTTCAGCCCGGGGACATAGCTTACACCTGTTCGGGGACATAGTTGACACTTTTGGGGTCGCGCAAATCGATCGCTGCGATCTGATGCGCGGCAAAGAAAATTCCGAATTTTCCGTCCTGGCTGAG